>JACCDK010004286.1_pt1 | contig 18494 bp, 19 predicted proteins | sample 7445871 | NCBI WGS metagenome assembly JACCDK01 (sample SAMN15323436, study PRJNA562643) | freshwater metagenome | isolation source: river surface water | place: USA:Blue River Watershed | collected 2017-08-15
CCCGATGCCGCCGCTTGCTTGCAGGCGTCGCCCAGGCATTGCATGGCCATCGCAGGGTCGGCTTGCAACTCGGCACCACTGGGTACCACCGTTTCGATGTGGCGCAACAAGTGGCCATAGCCCAAGGCATTTGCCAACCGTTGAAGCATGGGCTTCCAGCGTTCCCCACCGGTCACGATGGCAAAGGGTCCGCGCTGCGCCGCGAGAATGAAAGAGGCCTCGGCCAGTCCGGTGACACGACACCCGCTGGCCTCGCGCAACGCAAACAAGCCCGGATCGCCAAAACAGCCGATCAGCACGCCGTCGATGGAGCCGGGATAGGCCTGCCGGTACTCAGCCCAGGACTGCAGGCAGGCGTGGGCCGCCACGGCATGGCTCGACTCGCAAGCAATGTAGTGCGAACCAAAGCTGGCTGTGACGACCTCCAGGCGAACACCCTGAGGCACCTGCGGGCGCAAGGTGTCCCGCAACCGCTGTGTGGTGGCCGCGTTGGTGTTGGGGTTAATCAGGAGAAAGTTCCGAGTGCTGGTGGGTGTCATGGTGGAGCAAAACGTTTTGTGCATTGTGCATGCCTTCGGGACACCACGTCTTCAAGCTGGCGTGCGCAGATCAGCGCCGCCCCTGCCGCGACACATTGTGGTGCACTGCTTGGGCAACTCGAGCCCGCCGAATGAAGCGCGCGCCAAAGTGGTGTGTCGCGCACCAGGATGGGGATCACATCAAGGGGGTCAATATTTTCGCCAGGTCATCCCATGCACAGGAATGCGCCGCGCTTGATGGGAATGAGCGCAGGCCGCGTGCTCGCAAAGGCGGGTGGCATGACCGTTGCAAGCAGATGTTCGGTCTAACAACCCCGGCGTCTGAGCGGAACGGTTCTGGAACCCTTCCATTCCATGTCGAACGTACCTTGTGTGTCAGTCACTTTTTCTGGAGTCGCAATGAAACGCTTGATCCCTTCGTCTCAATGGGCCAACAAAGGCCTGCAACTGGTGTTGGCGGTGGCTGCCGCAGGCGCAGCCACGATGCAACCCAGCTATGCGCAGGAAAAGGTGCTTCGCATCGCCATGACCGCGGCTGACATCCCGCGCACCCTGGGCCAACCCGACCAGGGCTTTGAGGGCAACCGTTTCACCGGCATCCCCATGTACGACGCCCTGACCCACTGGGATTTGTCTAGCGCTGACAAAGCCAGTGTCCTGATCCCGGGCCTGGCCACCAGCTGGTCAGTCAACGCCTCGGACAAAACCAAGTGGACATTCAAATTGCGCTCGGGCGTCAAGTTTCACGACGGCTCTGCGTTCAATGCCGATGCCGTGGTCTGGAACGTCCAAAAAGTACTGGACAAGGACGCCGTGCATTTTGACGCCAGCCAGGTCGGCGTCACCGCCTCGCGCATGCCCACCCTGCGTAGCGCCCGCAAAATCGATGACCTGACGGTCGAACTCACCACCAGCGAGCCAGATTCCTTCTTGCCACTGAACCTGACCAACCTGTTCATGGCCAGCCCGAGCCACTGGCAAAAGAAATTTGACGCCGCGCAAGGCGCCACGCCCGCCGACAAAGCCAAGCTCGCCTGGACGGCTTTTGCCAGCGACGCTTCCGGATCGGGCCCCTTCAAGATGGCTCGCTTCGTACCCCGTGAGCGCCTCGAACTCGTCGCCAACAAGGACTACTGGGATGCCAAGCGTCGACCCAAGGTGGACCGTGTGGTGATGCTGCCCATGCCCGAGGCCAACTCCCGCACTGCTGCCCTGCTCTCGGGCCAGGTGGACTGGATTGAAGCCCCGGCCCCGGACGCCATGGCCCAGATTCGCCAGCGCGGTTTCTCCATTTACAGCAACCCGCAACCTCACGTGTGGCCGTGGCAGCTGTCTTTTGCACCCGGCTCACCGTGGCTGAGCAAGGACGTGCGCCATGCTGCCAACCTGTGTGTGGACCGCGAAGGCCTGCGTACCTTGCTGGGCGGCATGATGGGCATTCCCAAGGGTACGGTACCGCCCGGCCACCCCTGGTGGGGCAACCCGAAATTTGACATCCGCTACGACGTCAAAGAAGCCCAGGCACTCATGCAAAAAGCCGGCTTCTCGGCCAGCAAGCCATTGAAAGCCAAAGTGCAGATCTCGGCCTCGGGTTCGGGCCAGATGCAGCCGTTGCCCATGAACGAGTTTGTTCAGCAGTCGCTCAAGGCCTGTTATTTCGACATCGAATTTGACGTGATCGAATGGAACACGCTGTTCACCAACTGGCGTCAGGGCGCCAAAGACGCCTCGGCCCGTGGTGCACACGCCATCAATGTCAGCTTTGCTGCCATGGACCCCTTCTTTGCCATGGTTCGCTTCACCAGCACCAAGACCTTCCCGCCGGTGTCCAACAACTGGGGCTATTTCGGCAACGACGAGTTCGACAAACTCATTGCTGATGCGCGCAGCACCTTTGATGACCGTGGTCGCGACGCCGCACTGGCCAAGCTGCATGCCCGTATCGTCGAGGAATCGCCGTTCATCTGGATTGCACACGACGTTGGACCGCGTGCCATGAGTGCCAAGGTCAAGGGCGTGGTCCAACCGCGCAGCTGGTTCATCGATATCGCCCCGATGTCGATCGACTGATCCACTTCCACTGCACACACGCCGACACCTGGGGCAGGGTCGGCGTGTCGGGTTGACCATGATTGAATTTCTGATACGTCGAGTTCTGTATTCCTTGCCGATCATGCTGGGGGTCGCGCTGGTGTGTTTTGCCCTGGTGCACCTGGCCCCAGGCGATCCGCTGGTCTCGATCCTGCCGCCTGATGCGTCGCAGGAACTGCAACAGAAGTTGCGTGCGCTTTACGGCTTTGATCGCTCTTACCCGGCACAGTTCGTCAGCTGGATTGCCCGCGCGTTGCAAGGGGATCTGGGGGTCTCCATCGCCACCAGCCGTCCTGTTCTGGATGAAGTGCTCAAGGCAGTAGGCAACACCCTGCGGCTGGCGGCGCTGGCCACACTCATCGGCTTCATCCTGGGCAGCCTGTTTGGTTTTGTCGCGGGTTACTTTCAAAATTCGTGGGTGGACAAGCTAGCGTCTCTGACCGCTGTGCTCGGGGTGAGCGTCCCCCACTACTGGCTGGGCATGGTCCTGGTCATTGTGTTCTCGTCGCAGCTGATGTGGCTGCCCGCCAGCGGCGCTGGGCCCGGCGGGTCGGATCTGTGGCAATGGAATTGGGCGCACATCCAGCACATGGTGTTGCCCGCCATGACCATGAGTGTGATCCCCATGGGCATTATTTCGCGCACGGTGCGAGCGTTGGTCGCCGACATTCTGGCGCAGGAATTCGTGATGGGGCTGCGAGCTAAAGGCCTCACCGATGTGGGCATTCTGGCTCATGTGATCAAAAACGCTGCCCCCACCGCGCTGGCCGTGATGGGCTTGCAGTTGGGCTACCTCCTGGGTGGCTCCATCCTGATTGAAACCGTGTTCGCCTGGCCTGGCACCGGCTTCTTGCTCAACTCGGCCATTTTCCAACGTGACCTGCCCTTGCTTCAGGGCACCATTCTGGTACTGGCCATGTTTTTTGTTGTGTTGAATTTGTTGGTGGACATGGTGCAAACCCTGCTCGACCCCCGCATTGCCCGAGGCTGAACAGACATGACGATGCTCAGCACTCCCCTGAACCCATCACAGATTGCCGTGACGGTCCCCGACAGCTCGCCGGGCTACTGGCAAAACGTCCTGCGCCGTTTGTCGCGCGACAAAGTTGCCATGGCGGCTGCGGCTGTCATTGTGCTGTTGCTGTTGCTGGCCCTGCTCGGCGCCTGGATCACGCCGGCCGACCCCTACAAGTCTTCCATGCTCTCGCGCCTGAAGCCCATTGGAACGCCCAACTTCCCCTTGGGCACTGATGAACTGGGGCGTGACATGCTCTCGCGGCTGATGGTGGGCGCACGACTGAGCCTGTTCATGGGCATCACCCCGGTGATTTGCGCATTTGTCTGTGGCTCCATCATCGGCATCACGGCGGGCTACGCGGGTGGGGCGATCAACTCGGTGATCATGCGCACGATTGATGTCTTTTATGCGTTCCCGTCGGTGCTGTTGGCCATCGCCTTGTCCGGGGCTCTGGGTGCTGGCATTACCAATTCCCTCATCTCGCTCACCGTGGTGTTCATTCCCCCCATTGCACGCATCGCCGAAAGTGTCACCACCCAAATTCGAACACGCGATTTTGTCGAGGCAGCGCGCGCCTCCGGTGCGAGTGCCTTCACATCGTGCGGGTGCATGTGCTGGGGAATGTACTTGGCCCCATCTTTGTCTACGCCACCAGTTTGATCGCAGTGGCCATGATCCTGGCATCCGGACTCTCGTTCCTAGGGCTGGGCGTGAAACCCCCGGAACCAGAGTGGGGGCTGATGCTCAACACCTTGCGAACCGCGATCTACACCCAACCCTGGGTGGCGGCCTTGCCCGGGGCGATGATCTTCATCACCTCGATTGCCTTCAATCTGCTGAGCGACGGGTTGCGCTCGGCCATGGAAATCAAGCAGTGAACATGGCGCCTCACCAACACCTTCTGGAAGTTCGGGGATTGACCAAGCACTTCCCCCTGAAAAAGCAACTGTTTGGACGCGGCGGAGATGTGGTACGCGCGGTGGACGACATCAACTTCTCGGTTCGTCAGGGTGAAACCCTGGGCGTGGTCGGTGAGTCTGGCTGCGGCAAAAGCACCACGGCTCGGCTGTTGATGAGCCTGTTGGCGCCTGACCGCGGCGAGATCCTGTTTGATGGAGCCTTGGTAGGCGGACGCGATCTGCCCATGAAAGATTTTCGACGCCAGGCGCAAATGGTTTTTCAAGACAGCTATGCCTCGCTCAACCCGCGCCTGACCATCGAGGACTCGGTCGCTTTTTCTCCTCAAGTGCATGGGCTGCCCCGCGCTGAGGCGGTTGAGCGTGCCCGTGATTTGCTTGCCCGGGTGGGGTTGGAGCCGCATCGCTTTGCGGCACGCTATCCCCACGAGCTGTCCGGGGGCCAGCGCCAGCGAGTCAACATTGCGCGCGCATTGGCATTGCAACCCCAGCTGGTGATACTGGATGAGGCTGTGTCAGCGCTGGACAAATCGGTGGAAGCGCAGGTGCTCAACCTGCTGCTCGACCTGAAGGACGAGTTCAAGCTCACCTACATCTTCATCAGCCATGACCTCAATGTGGTCCGTTTCATGAGCGATCGGGTGATGGTGATGTACCTGGGTCAAGTGGTGGAAATTGGCGCCAGTGAAGACCTGTTCAACCACCCACAGCATCCCTACACCCGGGCGCTGCTCAGTTCCATGCCCACCATGGATCCGGACCAGCGCACACAGTCACCTCCGCTGGCGGGCGATCCCCCCAATCCCATCAACCCGCCCTCAGGGTGCCGCTTCCACACCCGCTGCGACCAGGCGCAAGCCGTGTGCGCGCAGCAAGCTCCTGTCCTGGCCAGCCCCCCTCACGGCCATCCTGTGGCCTGTCTGATGTTTGAACCTGGGCGTGGCCACTCGCTGGCAGCACCCGCGTCCCTGAAAGAGCCGGCATGAGCACTGCCCACGACATCGCCGTCGACATTCGCGATTTGCACGTCACCTTCACAGGCGGTCGGCAACCCGTACGCGCCGTCAACGGTGTAGACCTCCAAGTCCGACGTGGCGAGGTCCTGGCCCTGCTGGGCGAGTCGGGATCTGGCAAAAGTGTGACCCTGCGTTCGTTGTTGCGTTTGCACCCCGCAAAGCAAACACGCATGAGTGGTCAGATCTGGGTGGGAGGCGAGGATGTCATGGCCATGACCCCGCGCGCGTTGGCTGACCACCGTGGTCGGGTGACCTCCATGATTTTTCAGGAACCCTTGCTGGCGCTGGACCCCGTCTATTCCCTGGGGGCCCAAATAGTCGAATCGATTCGTCGACACGAACCCACGGTGACCGAGCAGCAAGCCCACCAACGTGCGCTCGAGTTGTTTGAACGGGTGCGGATTCCCAGCCCGGAGCGACGTCTGGCGGCCTATCCGCACGAGATGAGTGGTGGCATGCGACAACGGGCCATGATCGCTCTGGCCCTGGCCTGTCGTCCGCAGGTGTTGCTGGCCGATGAACCCACCACGGCGTTGGATGCCACGGTACAGATTCAGATTCTGTTGCTGCTCCGTGAACTGCAGCGCGATCTGGGCTTGACGGTGATTTTTGTCACCCACGACATTGGTGCCGCGATTGAAGTGGCAGACCGGATTGCCGTCATGTACGCGGGCCGACTGGTCGAAGAGGGCCTCACCCGCGAGTTGATCCGCTCACCCCAGCACCCCTACACCCGCGCCCTGCTGGCCAGCCGGGCGCATGGCGCGCTGGCCCGGGGCACCCGCCTGGCCACCATTGCAGGCAACCCACCTGATCTGTCTGCTTTGCCTCCGGGGTGCTCGTTTGCACCGCGATGCAACCTGGCGACGCAGGCCTGCCTTCAGAGCACGCCCGACGCCGTTCGCTGCAGCGAGACGCACGTGGTGCGCTGCCTCCACACAGAACACGCGAGCGCCCCAGCGCAGAGCCCTCGCCTGTCTTAAGCAGGCATGGCCAGCATGCTCACCTCCACGGGCCTGGGCAAGGGTCTGACTTCACAATCGACCTGCTGGGCCGCGCGTTCAACCACCAGGAAATCACTGTCGTGCAAGGCAATCAGCGGGTGGTGCCACACACCCGGTTTGAGGGTGAAGGCCTGCTGGCTGTTGACACAAAATGCCTTCAGGGTGTGTTCATCCGGCGACTCGTCACCCAAGGCCACCAGCAAGACACAAACCGTGCGAGGCATGCTCGATGCCGATGGCCGTCGATCCGCCAGAGGAACAAAGGTTTGAGTTCCCAGACGATGCCGCTCCAGCGCGTGCCAAGGGCCGCGTGCGGCCTGGGCCTGGGCGCGAAAAACGCACACCAGCGGCTGTCCGCCCTGCGCATCGAGCGCCAGGCTGCCGGGCAGGTCGGCCCGCCGACTGGTCCCCGCATTGATGGACTGGCCCTGATGGGCCGCAAATGCCTGTTCAATGTCGAGCACCCAGCCATAGGGCGCCATGGCGCTGGCATCCAGGGGGTGGGCTTGCAACAGCAAGGCCTCAGGCAAACTCGCACGCGCATTTGGGTGATTCATAACTCGCCATAATAGTTTGGATTTCATGCTTCTTTTGTCTGTCTCACGAGGAGATCCCCATGTCAGAGACCACGGTTCAATTGGCAGACCTGCGTATCAATGGCGAACGCTTGTGGCAATCGCTCATGACCTTGGCGCAGATTGGCGCCACGCCCAAGGGAGGGGTCGCTCGCTTGGCGCTGACCGACCTGGATCGACAGGGCCGCGACCTGGTGGTGCAATGGGCACGCGAGTTGGGCCTGCAGGTCACGGTGGACCGCATTGGCAATATTTTCATGCGTCGCCCCGGACGCAACCCAGCCCTGGCGCCCGTGATGACAGGCAGTCACGTCGACACACAGCCCACCGGCGGCAAGTTTGACGGCAACTATGGTGTGCTGGCAGGCCTGGAGGTCATCCGCACCCTCAATGACCACGGCATTGAAACCGAGGCCCCCCTGGAGGTGGTGGTCTGGACCAATGAAGAAGGCTCGCGATTCGTGCCCGTCATGATGGGATCCGGGGTGTTTGCCGGCGCCTTCACACTCGATCACGCTTATGCGGCCACAGATGCGCAAGGGCTCAACGTGCGCGATGAGTTGGCAGCCATCGGCTATCTGGGTGATGAAGAACCCGGACAGCACCCGATCGGCGCGTATTTCGAGGCGCACATCGAACAGGGGCCGGTGCTCGAAGACGCCCATGTCACCATCGGGGTGGTTCAAGGGGTGCTGGGGCAACGCTGGTTCGATTGTGTGGTGCACGGCATGGAGGCCCATGCGGGCCCAACGCCCATGGGGCTGCGGCGTGATGCCTTGCAGGTGGCGACCGAGGTGATGCAGGAGGTGGTGGCCATCGCCCATCGGCACGCACCGCACGGACGCGGCACAGTTGGCATGGTGCATGTCCACCCCAACAGCCGCAATGTGATTCCCGGGATGGTGAAATTCTCGATTGATTTTCGCAACCACAGCGATGAATCGGTGGAGCAGATGGCACAGGAAATTCGAGACTTTTCGCGTTCATTGTCCCTGCGCACGGGCTTGGCGATTGACCTCAACTTGGTCGTCAGCTTCACCGCCCAGAAGTTCCACCCCGATTGCGTCAAAGCCGTTGAACAAGCAGCCCTCCAGTTGGGCCTCAGCCACATGCCCGTGGTGTCCGGCGCAGGTCATGATGCCGTGTATGCTGCTCGTCTGGCCCCCACGGGGATGATCTTCATTCCCTGCAAAGACGGCATCAGCCACAACGAGATCGAGGACGTCCTGCCCGAGCACATCACCGCCGGTTGCAACGTGCTGCTGCATGCCATGCTGGGGCGCAGTGGTTGATCAACTCGCCTCACGGCGGCCGCACGCCTCTTGTTGCGCAATAGCCGACCACGGGCATGGGAATGTCGATTTGGGTACATTGCGGGTTCACTCTTTCTTCACACCATGTCTTTCCTCAACTCATTCATTCATGGCGGCAAGCTGACCGAGTTCCTCATTGAAGGACACAACCCGGACGCCCGTCTCAAACTCTCCAGCGCCGATGTGGACGCCTTGCGTCAGCAAATGCCCGCGGGTGAGGTGTTGCGCGCCTACGTCTCTGGCCGTGTGGTGATGTCAGGCGCTGGGATTTGGGCACTGACCGACCAGCATCTCCTGATGCGCAATGCAGCGGGACCCGCCATCACCCGTGTTGCAACGCGGCAGATCGAACGGTTTGAAGCCGTGCTGGGCCGCTACGGCCACACCGTGCGCGTCGCCATTCAGGGTCGCCTGGAGAGCATGTACGGCGTGGATGCCCAATTGGCGATGGCCATGCACCACGCACTCCAGTCGCAGGGGGTGACCAGCGCATTCGAAGACAAGCCCGCGCGAGGGACTCTGTGGACCGCTTATTCGGGTCCACACCCCAGCGTAGAAGACTGCTTGAGCGATGCCCGACAGCGGTTGATGGCCGCCTGACGTTGCCCCCCGCTCCTGGCTGATCGCTAAAACGCCAGCGAAATTTGACTCGGATGCACTCGTTTGAGTTGGGCATAGCATTCACAACTCTGCTGCTCCAGTGCAACGCGGTCCGTAATTTCCAGGTGGCCACGGGTCACGCGAACGCCCTCTAAATGGGCCAAGGTGAGGGTCACCGCCTCGCGCCGGATACCCAAGGAGTCCGAAATGGCCTGATGGGTCACAGGCAGGTCATCGGCCAGCAGGTAGTCATGGCGCGTGAGAATCCAACGGGACAAACGTTGAGAAATCTGGTGGTAGTGCGTACAGAGCAATTCCATTGAGATTTTTCTGATCACCAACTGGGCAGCCCGCATGCACATCTTCGTGATCTTGGGGTGCATATCGATCAAGCCCTGCAAATGGTCACGGTCCAGTTGATAGGCAAGCCCGGGCTCTGCCACGATGGCGTGAAAGTAGGAGTGCCCCGTCAAGCCCGCGAGTCCTATCAAGCCCTCGGACCCTATCGTTGCCGTATCGATGGACAGTCCATCAGGCGTGTCTTTTCGAAGGGCGATCAGGGCATTGGTGGGGAAATACAAGGTGTCCGGCTGCGAAAATGCCTCGTACAGTATTTCATTGGCTGGTAGCGACATCAATCGCAAATGTGGGCGTAACCGCTCAAAGTCGCTGTCTGGCAACGTTTCCAGGCATTGGTTCATCCTAGGATTCATACGCTGTGACGGGAAAATTGAAGGTATAGCAGACGGGCTCTCTTTGACTGACCCAGTCTATACCTCCGGTACGCGAATTCTTGTGCCAGGTGAAGTGTGAGTGCAGACCTCAGTGTGTGTTGCCACACATTGCAGGGCAAATAGCGCCCTTGAGCGTCCTTGAGCGCCCTTGCTCTAGCACCAAGACGGCTTGGCATGCGCATCGCATGACCAAGGGCCGCGTGTTGACACACCGTCAACTGGGCAGTTCGTCGTGCGGCGTTTTGCCGTCGCCAAATTGTTGGCTGATGTATTGCCGCATCCACACATGTCCTGGATCACGGTGCAAGCGGCCATGCCAGAACTGGTGAATGGCACTGTGCTCCACCTCGATAGGCAACGCGCGTTTCACCAGGTCAAACGGTTTGAGAATTCGATCTGCAAACCGCTCGGGGACTGTGGCAATCAAATTCGAATGCCTCAACACATCGCCCAATGCCACATAGTGAGGAACGGTCAGTCGAAATTTCCGATGCAATTTCTTTCGCTCCAACGCCACGTCGACACGTCCGTGGCCGGTGCCGGCCGCCTCGATTCGCACATGCTCTGCCTCGGCGAATGCCGTCAGATTCAATTTGGCTTTGTCCGCCAGGGGGTGCGATTTTCTCAACAAGCAGATGTACTGCTGGCGAAACAGCGCTTGTCGGAAAAAACCTGCTTGCAACTGGGGCAGCAGCCCCAGGGCCAGGTCCACGCGCCCTGAGGACATGTCCTCTTTGAGGGAAGGCTGCGTGGCGCTGACCACCCGAAGCGTGACGCCCGGAGCGATGGACGACAACGCATCAACCAGCACCGGCAGGAAGTACATCTCGCCCACATCCGTCATGGCCAAGGTAAAGCTGCGTGAACTCTTGGCCGGGTCAAAGGCTGCGCGCACGTTGAAGGCCTGCTGCAAGCCGTCGAGCGCCACGGCCACGGGTTCTGCCAATTGCAGCGCATAGGGGGTGGGTTCCATGCCGCCTTGCGTGCGCAGAAACAGTTCATCGCCTAGGCTGCTGCGCAAACGCCCCAAGGCGCTGCTGACAGCGGGTTGGCTCATCCCCAGGAGATGGGCAACCGCTGACACTCGCTTGTGCAGCAGGAGATGTTGAAACACCACGAGGAGGTTCAGATCGAGCTTGGCGATATCCATCACTATTTGTTTTTCAAATAATTAATATAAATGTAATTCGATTTACTAAATACCGCAATCACGGGATGATGCAGCGTCACGTTCAGGAGGCAGCATGCAGGAGCACCCGATTCGGTGGGAACGAACTGACACCAGTCGTATCCCATTTGCCGTCTATACCAGCCCAGACAGCCACCAGACAGAGCTGGACCGCTTTTTCTACAAGGGGCACTGGTCTTACGTGGGTCTGGAAGCTGAAATCCCACATACGGGCGATTTCAAGCGCACGTCCATCGGCGAACGCTCGGTCATCATGACGCGCGGCCAGGAGGGGCAGATCCATGTGGTGGAGAACGTCTGCGCGCACCGCGGCATGGCGTTCTGCCGAGAACGTCATGGCAACAAGAAGGAGCTGGTCTGCCCCTACCACCAATGGAGCTATGCCCTGGACGGCAGCCTGCAAGGCGTGCCGTTTCGCCGCGGTGTGCGCCAGGACGGCAAGGTCAACGGCGGTATGCCGGCCGACTTCGATCCCAAGGACCATGGTCTTACCCGCTTGAAGGTGGCCACCCGAGGTGGTGTGGTGTTTGCGTCCTTTGACCACCAGGTGGAGTCGCTGGAAGACTACATGGGCCCGACGATTCTGAGGTACTTTGATCGCCTTTTCAGTGGTCGCAAGCTCACCCTGCTGGGCTACAACCGCCAGCGCATTCCGGGCAACTGGAAGCTGATGCAGGAAAACATCAAAGACCCCTACCACCCCGGCCTGTTGCATACCTGGTTCGTCACCTTCGGGCTCTGGCGCGCCGACAACAAATCCGAACTGCGTATGGACGCACACCACCGCCACGCTGCGATGATTTCCACCCGCGGCACGGCGGGACAGGCCACCGGCGACTCATCGCAAGTCACACAAGTCGGCAGCTTCAAGGGCGGCATGCAGCTCAACGACCCCAGCTTTCTGGACATCGTGCCCGAGGACTGGTGGCGCATGGGCGATCAAGTGCCCACCGCCGTGATGATGACGCTGTTTCCCAGCGTGATCTTCCAGCAGCAGGTGAACAGCGTGTCCACGCGGCATATCCAGCCGGATGGTCACGGCGCCTTCGACTTTGTCTGGACCCACTTCGGGTTTGAGGACGACACACCAGAGATGACCGAACGCCGGCTGCGCCAGGCCAATCTTTTTGGTCCTGCCGGTTTTGTCTCCGCCGATGACGGAGAGGTGATTGAATTCTCTCAGCAGGCGTTTGAGACCAAACAGCAGCACCGCACCCTGGCCGAATTGGGCGGTCGCGATGTGGGCGAGACAGATCACATGGTGACGGAAACGCTGATTCGCGGCCTGTACGACTACTGGCGCAAGGTGATGGAGGACTGATGATGGTGGACATGCAAACCTGGTTTGGCCTCCAGCAGCTCTATGCTGACTACGCCGCCGCCGTCGACAGTGGCCGGTGGGACTCGTGGCCCGATTTTTTCACCGAGCAGTGCGTGTACAAATTGCAAGCACGAGAGAATTACGACCGCGGCTTTCCGCTGGCCACCCTGTGGCTCACCAGCAAGGGCATGCTGAAGGACCGCGTATACGGCATCACGGAGACCATTTACCACGACCCGTATTACCAACGGCATGTGGTGGGCGCTCCAATCGTTCGACGGGTTGAACACGGTCGCATCCACAGCGAGGCCAACTACGCGGTGTTTCGCACCAAATTTGACAAGGAAAGCACCGTGTTCAATGTGGGGCGCTACATCGACACCATCGTGCCCACCCCCGAAGGATTGAAATTCGCCGAGCGACTGTGCGTGTTTGACAGCGAAATGATCCCCAACTCCATCATCTACCCGATCTGACCATGAGCCATTGGATTGACGTGGCCGCCGAGGCCGATTTGTTTGAAGGAGCCGGTATTGCCGTCGCCCCAGAGGGCCACGACATAGCCGTGTTCAAGCTGGAAGACGGCGTCTACGCCATCAACAACGTGTGCAGCCACGGCAATGCGAAGCTGTGCGACGGATTTGTCGATGGCCATCAGGTCGAGTGCCCCTTCCACCAGGCTTTGTTTGATGTGCGGGATGGCTCGGTCAGTTGTGGTCCCGCCACAGAACCGGTGAAATCATGGCCCGTCAAAATCGAGGGCGGTCGGGTTTTGCTGCAATGGGTGGATTGAGCGCGGCGCCATCCTGTTGACGCGTGTCACGGGTTGTTCACCAAGGAATTTCCAGGCCTTTGTGGTCGATGAAATAGGCGCCCGCTTTGGGTTGCAGATGCAGCATCGCCGTCACCATTCCCTGCACGGAATCTTCAGGTTCCAGGAGCATGGGCACGCCCGCCTGAAAGGGTTGCGACAGTTTGGATCGGACCGTGCCCGGCTGCAGGGCGACCACCCGCAACCGGGGGTTTTTCCGTTGAAGTTCAATGGCTGCCGTTTGCATGATCATGTTCATGGCGGCCTTGGAGGATCGGTAGCCGTACCAGCCCCCCTTTTGGTTGTCAGCGATGCTGCCAACCCTGGCTGAAAGCTTTGCGTAGATGGCATCCCCACTGGCCAGCAAAGGTGCCAGGGTTTGAAGCAACAGCGCGGGGCCAATCGTGTTGACCATGAAAGAACGGGTCAGCGATTTCGCCTCCAGCCTGGCCAGGGACTTTTCAGGTCCTGTGCCGTCAATGGTGAGTGCTCCCGTAGCGTCAATGATGAGATGAAACTGGCCGCCGCCAGCCAGCTCTTTGCCCAGCGCCTCGATGGACTGCGGGTTCTCAAGGTCAAAGCCTAGGCCGCTGGCACGCGAGATACCCACGACCTCATGACACTGCAGGTGATGGCGCAGGTACGTGACAAAAGCTGCCCCCAATGCGCCATTGGCGCCGATCACCAACGACCTGAAATGGTCAGGAAATGTGATGGTGGGCATCACTGCGCTTCGTCAGTTGATCCCTTGATTGCGGCTTGTGGGGCATCGTGCGTTGGATATGCGGGGTCTTGGGCAGGGAAACACATTTTTTCGCCATCCCACTTCTGTCCACACCAGCAAAAGCCTTCCGCATTGATGATGCAGGTTCCCGTTCCACAGCAGCGTTCATCGTTCATCTGGACTCCATTCAGGTAACAGGCTCAGGTCGGGTGTCGCCACAGACGCCTGAGTTTCAAAAATACACCGTAGCACGCATCCATCCCTGCCAATGCGCCGGGTATCCGGGCCAAGAGGGCCAGCCATCTCCATCGAGGCAGCGCAGCCCAAATCGCCATGAAGGCCGATGCGCCCGATACCAGGGACCCGTCGGCTTGTCTCACGTGGAGCCGAGCCAAGGCATCTGGTCGACTGAGACCCTGACCCAAATCTTCAGCCGGGCAAACGCTGGCATCAACCCAGGACAGTTGTTCGCCTCCCCTGGCTTGTTGGTACGCCTGAATTTCAGCTCGGCACAGGGGGCAGCCACCATCGAAAAATACGGTGGCCTTGCCAGCACAGCGGTCAATCTCAGGATTCATGGTCTCGGTGGGGCGTGGGCATCTGGATGATGCTGAAACAGGGCCATGGATGCGTCGACCATCTAAACAAGATGAGAAGTAATTTGGTCGACTTGCGGGATTATTCCATCTAAAATGAACAAAAATACCGATTTGTTCCCATTTATTTCGCCATATACCTACTCATTATCTACTCATCAGAATCCTGAATGACATCACCACAGCCCTCACAACCCCTCTACCGTATTGGCGCCGTTTCCAAGTCCACGGGCATACCCGTCTCGACACTGCGCATCTGGGAAAACCGGTATGGGGCTTTCAGTCCAATCAAGACTGAAGGCAATCAGCGCCTGTTTGAGGAGAGTGATGTCTCCAAGGCCCTGTTGCTGAAACAGCTCGCCAGCAGTGGCCACTCCATCGGCGCCATTGCGAGGTTGGATCTGGACCAACTTCGGCGCATGGGTCAGTTGCTGTCAACCGCTGAACATCCTTGGCCCAGGCACGATGAGCCCGCTCGGATGGCGATCGTCGGGGTTGGACTGGCCCACAGAATTCAATCCCCTGATTTCGCAGCAGGCCGGTTGCATCAAAAATTCCGTATCACCAACGTGCTGCCAACCCTTGGTGATCTCCAACGCGCGACACTTCCAGATCAGCCGCAGATCCTGCTGATCAAGTCCCCCACGCTGCAATCCAGTACGCTCAACGATATCCTGGCAGCCAAGAATCAGCATCAGTTCCTGCAGACCCTCGTCATCTACCACTTTGCACCTGACAGCGTTGTTCAAGCGATGAAGTTTTCTGGGCTGATCGTCAGGCGCGAACCCATTGCCGACAGCGAGCTGGCCGAACTCATCCAGTCGGTGTTGTTAATCGACCCGGCACCGGCACAGGCGTTTGGAACAACAGGCGCCGTCCTGACACGCCGCAAGTACTCCGACGAAATACTGCAACGCGTCGCTGGCATCTCGACGAATGTTGTGTGTGAATGCCCAAGGCATGTGGCCGAACTCATTTCACAACTGGCCAGCTTCGAGGCATACAGCCAGGAATGTTTGAACCGGCATGAGGATGATGCCCATCTCCATGCCTACCTGCATTCCCTTGCAGGCTCTGCTCGCTCACTGTTTGAAAACGCGCTGGAAAAAATTGCGCAACACGAGGGCATTGACCTCACTGAGCGACAAGCCTGAAAAACCCGCTCCAGTTTTGCTGGGCACAGCATCCGACAGGATGATGACATCAGCCGTCCGAAAGTTCATCGATGAATTCAGAACCCTTAAACGTCCTTGGCACCCCACTGGTACCCTGCTCCTACGATCCTCTCACGGGTTACTTTCGTGATGGATGCTGTCAAACAGACGAGCGCGATCAAGGCAGTCATGTCATTTGCGCCAAAGTGACCCAGGCATTCCTGGACTTCTCTCGTCAACGGGGTAACGATCTGATCACGCCGCGACCCGACTATCGATTCCCGGGCCTCAAGGCGGGAGATCGATGGTGTTTGTGCGCACTCAGGTGGAAAGAGGCGTTTGAGGCGGGTGTGGCCCCCAAGGTCATCCTGGAGAGCACACACAGCCGTGCGCTGGAATACGTGACGCTGGAGCAGCTCCAATCATGACAACCGCAGAGTCCCGGCGTGGCGTCGTCCATTGCAGGAAGCTGTCCTGCGGCCAGTCGGTCTAGCCCAGGCATACAACGAGACACACACAGCGAAGCTGCACTTCCATGGCGCCAAAGACCACATTCAAAGGCAACAAGCAAGCCCTTCCCAGCAAGCCCTGTCAAGCCTGCGGACGCGACATGACATGGCGCAAACATTGGGCCAAAAACTGGGAGCACGTGCTCTACTGTTCAGACGCGTGCCGGAAAAACAAACCCGCCCCATCGACGCCATGACCTACTCGTTGGTGTGGTTCAAGCGCGACTTGCGATGGCAAGACCATGCCGCACTGCATGAAGCAGCTCGGCAAGGCCCGGTGCGCTGCGTTTACATCGTGGAACCAGAACTCTGGGCCCAGCCCGATGCAGCGCTGCAGCACTTTGAATTCATTCGAGAGTCCTTGCAAGTCCTGGATACGCAGTTACGCACCCTGGGTGGCCGCATGGAAATTCATCATGGTGAGTTGACTGAGGTATTGACTCGGCTTTGGCAGGTCGCCCCATTTGGCAGGATGTACTCGCACGAAGAAACGGGCAATAACTTCACCTTCCAACGCGATCGCCAGGTGGCCCGCTGGTGCCGGGATCATGGCGTTGTCTGGCAGGAACTGCCCCAATTTGGTGTTGTCCGCAAATTGACATCTCGCTCCCTGTGGCAAAGCGCATGGGAACAGCACATGGCATCTCCGACTCGAAACCCTGAGTCGGTGACGTTTTGGTCTCGGCCCACCGAAGCGCCGTTGTCAATGCTCGCGCCCCCTGACTTGCGGCACAACCCACCGCTGAGACAACGAGGGGGAAGAACGCTGGCCCTGAACACACTCCACAGTTTTCTGAATGCGCGCAGCATGGGTTACCGCGGCGGCATTTCATCCCCCCTGTCCGCGCCCGACAGTTGTTCGCGACTGTCGGCCTATTTGGCCTATGGCTGTATCAGCATGCGCGAAGTGGTTCAAAGGACTCGGTCACACATGGAGTGCCTGCCACCTCAGGCCAGCCGACACCGAGCTGGCTTGAGCGCTTTCATCAGCCGTCTCTATTGGCATTGCCATTTCATTCAAAAACTCGAGAGCGAACCCGAGATTGAATGGCGCAATATGCATCGCGGCTACGACGATCTTCGTGAAAGCGAGTTCAACACCGAGCACTTTGAAGCACTCAAGGAAGCCCGCACCGGTTGGCCCATGGTGGATGCTTGCGTCACCATGCTGAGGGAAACAGGTTGGCTTAACTTTCGCATGCGTGCCATGCTGGTGTCCGTGGCGGCCTACCCCCTTTGGCTGCATTGGCGTCCTGTTGGCGAATGGCTGGCCACCCAATTTTTGGACTACGAGCCAGGCATTCACTGGAGCCAATTGCAAATGCAGTCGGGTACGACAGGAATCAACACAACGCGGGTGTACAACCCGATCAAACAGGCGCAAGACCATGATCCCCATGGCAGGTTTGTCAGGCGATGGCTCCCCTCGATGCGGCATGTACCTGATTCTTGGTTGCTGGAACCGTGGCTAATGCCCCCACACGTGCGTTCGCAGGCCAGTCCTGTCATCGACATCCCGCAGCCGGTCGTCGATCTGGCAATGGCCACCCGTGAAGCCAAGCAACGGCTGCATGCGAGACGCCAGACCGCTGAGGTCAAAGCAGGCAAACAATCCGTCATCGACAAGCATGCCTCGCGCAAAACGTTTCAACGGCGAACGCGTTCAGCGGCGCAGGCATCAAACGCTGACGCCCAGCTAGCCTTCCATTTTGAACCGTCACCTGGCTCACCATGACCCGCAGAGCCTCCCTCTACCTGCTGCTGATCGTGGGCATGGGCGTTGTCTTGAACCATGTGTCATGGCGCGAAAAAGACGGTAGGCAGCTGTGGGTTGTGAATGAGAAAGAATTTGATGTGCGAGGCATCGCCCAAGACACATGGAACCAGCTCACTCGGGACTGTGAAGGAGTCACTCACATCCCTCCACAGACATCTCAGCATCACACCATTGAAAAGCTGATACAGGATTACAGCCCTCCGGGTTCAAATTCCGCGCAGATCAAGACGCTGCTGTCCACCGCGAATTGGGCCTTGGCCGAAGTGGTGTTTGACGAGTTGTTTCCTGCCGTGGTCCTGCTCCAGCACGTCAACGGCCAGCCCCATATCGTCTCCCATGCCATCTGGAGCGGTTACACATCGCCTTGGGAACCTGCACCCTTCATTCGACAGTACCTGTCTACCCAGGCGCCTCAGGCATCGCCTGCGTTGATGGCCTGTTTTGATCCCCAAACCAAATTTCTCTCGCCCTGAACTTTCACCGAATCCGATCACGGGGTAATATTCCTCACAGAGGTCTTCACCACAGCCGAAAGCCACCCATGACACTAGACGAACGTGAATTGCTGCAAAAGTTTCTGCATGACCTGATTCAAGTCCGGGTGAC
>JACCDK011285085.1_pt1 | contig 18488 bp, 17 predicted proteins | sample 7445871 | NCBI WGS metagenome assembly JACCDK01 (sample SAMN15323436, study PRJNA562643) | freshwater metagenome | isolation source: river surface water | place: USA:Blue River Watershed | collected 2017-08-15
CATATGCAGATGAATTTTCAGATTAGTTGCCGACGGTGGGAATTCGGGTTTTGAACACCACAATTGCGTCCAAAGCCAGGCTGCCAATTACCGAAACCACAATGCAAACAAAGAGGATTGGCCCAACGATAAAGGTCGCCCCCTTGAGAAGGAGCACTAGGCCAATAAAGATGAGTAGTTTGGCAATCCAACCGCCTAGCACCACACCAAAGAAGCCACCAAGGGAGAGCTTTCCGCCAAGCCAGACGCTCAGAGCCGTCATCGAGACAAAGACCAGTGCCATGGCCGCACCAATTAGTGCACTGACCAACCCCGCTGTCGCGGCTACAAAGAACCCGATCAAACCACCGATCAGTGCGATTGCACCAATCAGCAAGGACCCCTGTTTCAAAACGCGGGTGAATAGCAATTCGCTTGGACTAGGCATTTAGCTTCGCTTTCTGACTTTTTCGGATGATTGGCCAAACCGTGTAAGTGGTTGCCAAAATTACGCCAACCACATCGAAAGCCACAATTGCTTGCCATGGCCAGAAGAAAAACAACAGGCAGCTGACCGAAATCAAAGCCGTCCAGATGTAGAAAACCAAAACCGAGCCAACATGGCCGTGACCGAAATCTTGGAGTCGGTGGTGCAGATGCTGACGGTCTGCAGCGAAAGGCGATTTACCAGCGCGCAGTCGTCGAAGCACCGCAAGCGAAAAATCGAGCAGCGGAAGGATAAGAATCGCGAGCGGCAAAATCAACGGAATGAATGCCGGCAGTAGGTCGTCTCGCCCAACCATGTGTGGATCGATTTGACCGGTAACTGTAAGCGCCGAGGTCGCCATAAGTAAACCGAGCAGCATCGCACCAGAGTCACCCATGAATATTTTTGCCGGGCGCCAGTTGTGTGGGAGGAAGCCAACACACATTCCGATAACGATTGCTGAAATTAAGCCGGCGATGTTGAAGTAGTTCGTCGGCGAGGTTTTTTGCGCGAGCAAATATGTGTAGCCAAAAAAAGTTAGCGTGCCGATAAGTGCAACTCCGCTCACCAAACCATCGAGACCATCGATAAAGTTCACAGCGTTCATTACCAATACCGTTAGGAAAACCGTCGCCACCAATGAAGTTCCAAAACTTCCGATGGTTAGTCCGCCAATCGGAAGCGAAACTATCTGCACGCCTTGCCAGGCAAGTACTCCGGCAACCACAAATTGCCCAGCCAGCTTCAGCGTCCAGTCGAGGTCGTAGAGATCATCCAAGAAACCAATCACTGTGATGATTGCCGCTGCCGCAACGATGGCAAGGATGTGAATCGGATCGGCAAATACGCTGCGGAACCAGCCGAACAATCCTGCTGAGCCCATGGCTATAAGGAATCCGATAAACATGGCGACTCCGCCGAGGCGAGGTGTCGGCTTGGTGTGTACGTCACGTGCACGTATCTGCGGGTACAGCTTGTACTTGTGGCTCACCTTTAGCGTGGCCCAGGTGGCAAGGTAAGTAACCACAGCTGCAATCAGCGCAATCAAAACGTAGGCGCGCATTACTTATCTTCTGCCAGTAGCTCGCCGACCACAGATTTGATTTGCGCTTTCTTAAGTGCACCAAGTCGGACGATGCGAATCTTGCCGTCTGGGTTTTCATTCGTAATTGCAGTGAGATCCAAAATGGTTGACGCCTCACCCTTGGGTGAATTGCCAGCATCAAGAAAAACTTGGACGCTCTTGTCAAGGTAATCGACTGCCTGCTGACAAGTTGTTGCTGCCGGTTCGCCGGTGAGATTTGCGCTAGACACGGCAAGAGGTCCGGTCTCTGCTAAGAGCGCGAGTGCAATCTTGTGATCCGGCATACGAAGCGCAACGGTCCCCTTGGTTTCACCCAGCTCCCAAGACAGTGCAGGTTGCGCTTTAAAAATCATGGTGAGCGCGCCCGGCCAAAATACTTCTGCAAGTTTCAAAGCAATCTCTGGCACGTAATCGGCAAGTGCCTTAAGAGTGTCGATGTTGCCAATCAAAACCGGTGGTGGTGATTGCGCAGTACGGCCCTTGGCGTCGAGCAGCGCTTGAACTCCGCTAGGGGAAAAAGCATCGGCTGCGATTCCGTAGACGGTGTCAGTGGGCAACACGACGAGTTCGTTTCGCTGAAGAGCCACTTTGGCGAGACGCATTCCAGTTAGTAGCTCGGTATCAACGGAGCAGTCAAATACTTTTTGCATTTGTCGCTCCTTTACTTGATTGCGCTTACCGCTCTGTCGCGATTGGTCAAATCTTTATGTGCGGTGACCTGTTGCCACCCATCTGCCAATAGTAATTCACACACCTGTGCCGACTGGCTGTCGGCGTGCTCAATCACCAAGGTGCCACCGGCACGCAACAATCTCGCCGCGGTATTCGAAACCTGACGAATCACATCCAGTCCATCTGCTCCCCCGTAGAGCGCAAGGCTCGGGTCGAACAGGTGCACCTCGGGGTCGATTGGCACCATGTCGGCCGGAATATAAGGAGGATTCGAAATCACCACTGAAACTGAACCATTTAGCGTATTGAAGCAGTCGGCTAAGTCACCGAGGCTAAGTTCGGCTCCCGGATACTTGGCGAAATTTTGGCTAGTAAACGCGTGCGCCTCTGGCGATTTTTCCACCGCGAAAACTCGAGCATTAGGCACCTCGGTGTGCATTGCTAAAGCGATTGCTCCACTGCCCGTGCCTAGATCTACCGCTATTGGCTCGGGAGTGGCATCTGCACGTAAAACGTCGATGGCAATCTGAACGACCGATTCGGTTTCTGGCCGAGGTATGAATACTCCACGACCAACATAGAGCTCGAGCTGACGGAAGTAAGCAACTCCGGTTAGGTGCTGCAGCGGTTCGCGTGCAAATCGGCGACCGAATAGATCATTGAGTTGCTTAAGTTTGTCTTCTTCGATTTCGGCATCGGCAATCAGCGCACTTTGAACCTGCCCGCGAGAAAGTTCGAGTACGTGACCAACTAGAAGTTCAACGTCTACCTGGGCGTTATCGATACCGACACTTGCGAGTTTTTCAACCGCGTGGGCTACCACGTCGCGAAGAAGCATTAGTTACTTTTCGGCACCGAGCGCAGCTAGTCGCGCTTCTTCATCCATTTGAATTGCAGACTGAACCACTGGCTCGAGTGCGCCATCCATTACCTGGTCTAGGTTGTAAGACTTGTAACCGGTGCGGTGATCCGCGATGCGGTTTTCTGGAAAATTGTATGTTCGAATTCGCTCGCTACGGTCTACGGTACGAACTTGAGATTTACGAGCGGCTGACTGCTCGGCTTCGATTGCCTCTTGCTGAGCGGCGAGGATGCGGGCACGAAGCACACGCATCGCTGCTTCACGGTTTTGCAACTGAGACTTCTCGTTCTGCATCGAAACCACAATTCCGGTTGGAAGGTGTGTGATTCGAACGGCGGAGTCTGTGGTGTTAACCGACTGACCACCGGGGCCAGAGGAACGATAAACATCGATGCGAATATCGTTCTGACTGATTTCCACTTCTTCAGGTTCGTCGACTTCTGGGAAGACCAAAACTCCGGCAGCCGAAGTGTGAATGCGTCCCTGAGTTTCAGTCACCGGAACGCGCTGCACGCGGTGCACTCCACCCTCGTACTTCAGGTGGGCATAGACACCCTGAGCCGGATCCGTTGCACTCGACTTGATAGCAAGCTGAACATCCTTGTACCCGCCGAGGTCCGACTCGTTCTTGTCGAGAATCTCGGTCTTCCAACCCTTTGAGTTGGCGTACTGAATGTACATGCGAAGGAGATCGGCAGCGAATAGCGCAGACTCGGCTCCGCCTTCTCCTGCCTTGATTTCCATGATGACGTCGCGCCCATCGTCTGGGTCGCGGGGAATCAAAAGTCGACGAAGCTTTTCGCGAGCCTCGACCAACTTAGTTTCGTTGCTGGTTACCTCTTCAGCAAAGGCATCGTCTTCCTTGGCAAGTTCCTTCGCCGCAGCTAGGTCGTCGGTGATTTGAAGCACCGAATTATAAGCAGCCACGATGGTGCTCAACTCCGCATAACGACGGTTGAGCTTTTTAGCCAAAGCAGGATTAGCGTGCACGCTGGCGTCAGAAAGCTTCTCCTGAAGTTCAGCGTGCTCCGCTAAAAGAGCCTGTACTGAATCGAGCAATTAATTACTCTCCGTCTGAACCTGAAGGAACTGGCATTGACTTCTGAACCTGCATTAGGAACTCAACGTTGCTTGAGGTTTCCTTCAATCGGTTAAGCACAAGCTCAAGTGCTTGCTGCTGCTCAAGTCCGGCAAGTGCTCGACGGAGCTTCCAGATGACCTTGGTCTCGTCTGGACCCATCAGCATTTCTTCGCGACGGGTACCTGATGCATTTACGTCTACAGCAGGGAAGATTCGCTTGTCAGCAAGTGCACGAGACAAACGAAGTTCCATGTTTCCGATTCCCTTGAACTCTTCAAAGATGATTTCGTCCATCTTTGAACCGGTCTCTACCAATGCGGTAGCAAGAATGGTTAGCGATCCACCGTTTTCGATGTTACGAGCGGCACCGAAGAAACGCTTTGGTGGATACAACGCAGCTGAGTCCACACCACCGGAAAGGATTCGCCCTGATGCCGGTGCGCTTAGGTTGTAAGCACGACCAAGACGAGTGATCGAGTCGAGAAGCACCACTACATCGTGACCAAGTTCAACCAAACGCTTTGCGCGCTCAATCGCCAACTCGGCAACAGTGGTGTGGTCTTCTGCAGGACGGTCGAAGGTTGAAGCAATGACTTCACCCTTCACGGTGCGCTGCATGTCGGTAACTTCTTCCGGACGCTCATCAACCAAGACCACCATCATGTGAACTTCTGGGTTGTTGGTGGTGATTGCGTTAGCAATTGCCTGTAGCACGAGAGTTTTACCGGCCTTCGGTGGTGAAACGATTAGTCCACGCTGACCCTTACCGATTGGTGAAACCAAGTCGATGATTCGAGTGCTTAGCTTCTGAGACTCGGTCTCGAGACGCAAACGCTCCTGCGGATACAAAGGTGTCAGCTTGCCGAACTCAACACGAGCTCCGGCTTCTTCCAAAGTCTGGCCGTTAACTGAGTCAACGCGAACGATTGCGTTGAACTTCTGACGGCCCTGGCCTTCGCCTTCCTTAGGCTGACGAATTGCACCAACTACGGCGTCACCCTTGCGCAGGTTGTACTTCTTTACCTGACCGAGTGAAACGTAAACGTCGTTGTTACCTGGCAGGTATCCGCTGGTACGAACGAACGCGTAGTTGTCAAGTACGTCAAGAATTCCGGCAACTGGAACCAGGATGTCGTCTGGAGAGATCTCCGGCTCGACTTCATCGCGGTCGTTGTTGCGGTTATTGTTACCGCGGCGGTCGCGGAAACGATCGCGGTTACGGTTACGGTTACGGTTGTTGTTATTGCCGCGACGCTCGTCGTTGAAATCACGCTCGTTGCGTGAATCATTTCCACGAGTCTCGTTGTCCTTGTTAGCAGACTCTTTCTTTTCAGTCTTCTCTGCTGGAGCCTCTGATTTTTCGGTTGAAGCTGATGCTTCCTTAGCAGCCCCACCGCGACGGTTGCGCGGGTTGCGCTTTGGTTCTGAAGATTCGTTGTTGCTTTCAGCTGCAGGAGCCTCAGTCGCCGGGCGACGGGTCTTCTTTACCGCAGTGGTTTCCTGGATTTCATCCATGATTGATTACTCTTTCTAGATTTCGCAGCATCGGTATAGGTCGTGCGCGTTCGCAGATTGCGATTTAGGGATACACCTAGAAGCGTTCGGATTGAACTGCTTGATTAGTGGTGCGTTACTACTGTAGCACCCTTGAAGTCCACGGCAAGCAGCAAGGCGCGCCACTGTGGATACTTTTCGGCAGCTAACTTGGCTGCGGCAAGGCGCTCAGCAGGGTCGCTGGCCAATACCAGTACCGATGGGCCGGCTCCTGAAACCACGGCCGCGTGACCGTGAGCTCGCATGAGTTGCACCAGCGCGTTGGTCTCCGGCATTGCTTCGGCACGGTAGTCCTGGTGCAAGCGGTCCTCGGTGGCAGCAAGCAGTAGCTCTGGGCTCTGGGTTAGAGCAGCCACCAAAAGTGCCGAACGAGAAACGTTGAAAACAGCATCTTCGTGTGGCACTGAGTCAGGCTGCAGCGATCGAGCCTTTGCTGTCGACATGGTGTGCGATGGCACTAGTTCAAGTGGAGAAACACCGCGGTGCACAAACAACTTCTTGTTGTGCGGTCCATTGTCGTCTTCCCAGGCAATGTTAAGTCCACCAAAGAGTGCCGGTGCAACGTTATCAGGATGTCCCTCGAGTTCGGTGGCTAGTTCAAGCAAATCGCTGTTCTTCATTTCGACGATGCCATCGAGCAAGCCCTTGGCAGCAATGATTCCAGAAACCACCGCTGCACCAGATGACCCCATGCCACGACCATGAGGAATGATGTTGTGCGCTTTGATTCGAAGTCCTGGCATCTTCTGACCGAAGTGATCAAAAGTGTGCTTGATGCACTTGACCACTAAGTTGTTTTCATCGGTCGGAACTTCGCCGGCACCTTCACCTGTGACATCTACGATGACGTTGTTGTCGGCAACGGCTTCAACTTCGAGCTCGTCGTAAAACGCGAGCGCGATTCCGAGCGTGTCAAAGCCAGGTCCGAGGTTTGCCGAAGTGGCTGGTACTCGTACCGAAACTTTTCTACCGACGATAGACATGACTTAGGCCAATCCCAAACTCTCAGCAACTTCTGCTGCATTGTTGTTAACCACGGTTGGCTGGATGTCATCGCCGTTGGCATCCTTGAGTGCCCAACCCGCATCTTTAAGTCCGTGACCGGTAACGGTAACCACGATGGTCTTGCCGGCAGCATCGCCACCCTGCTGCGAAGTCTTGTAAAGACCAGCAGCACCGGTTGCCGATGATGGCTCAACGAATACGCCAACCTCGTTTGATAGGAAGCGGTGCATCCAAAGAATTTCCTTGTCGCTAACCGCACCAAAGCGACCGCGACTGCATTCCTTTGCAGACTGCGCAAGATCCCATGAAGCCGGGTTACCGATACGGATAGCGGTAGCGATGGTCTCTGGGTTCTTGACCGGTGAGCCCTGAACGAAAGGAGCTGAGCCTTCGGCTTGGAAGCCCCACATCTCAGGCACAGCCTTGATGCGACCCTCGTTGAAGTCTTCTAGGTAGCCCTTGAAGTAAGCCGAGTAGTTTCCGGCGTTACCAACTGGAAGCACATGTAGGTCAGGTGCGAAACCAAGTGCATCGACAACCTCGAATGCGCCCGTCTTCTGACCTTCGATGCGGTCTGGGTTAACCGAGTTCACCAAGTGCACTGCATAGTTTGCCGATAGATCACGAGCGAGGTCTAGACAGTCGTCGAAGTTTCCACGCACCTGCATGATCTGAGACTTGTGTGCTACTGCCTGTGACAACTTTCCAAGTGCAATCTTGCCTTCAGGAATCAATACCACCGACTGAATTCCGGCAGCTGCAGCATATGCAGCAGCAGATGCAGAAGTGTTTCCAGTAGAAGCACAAATAACTGCCTTGGCTCCGTGGCCGATTGCTTTCGAAACGGCCATGGTCATACCGCGGTCTTTGAATGAACCGGTTGGGTTCATGCCTTCGACCTTTAGCATCACGCGATCGGCACCAACTAACTTGGCAAGCGCAGGAGCCTCGACAAGCGGAGTGCCACCTTCACCAAGAGTGATGATCGGGTTGTCTTTGCTGATGTCAAGACGATCGATGTATTCGCGAATAACTCCGCGCCACTGGTGTGCCATTAGATTCCTTCTACTCGGATAACTGAAGTAATTGATTCCACTGCATCATTTGCACTTAGAGCAGCCACAACATTTTGCAAGGCGGCGTCGGTGGCCTCGTGGGTACCGATTTCAATCATCGCTGCCTTTCGACCAACCACCGGCATTTGCTCTACGAATTCGATAGATACATCGTTAGCTGCAAATAGGTTGGCAATCTTCGCAAGCACACCAGGCTGGTCGTTAGTGACCATGGTGATTTGGTAGCGGGTATGAATTCGATCGATCGACAAGATCGGAAGGTTGGCGTGCACTGAGTCGGCAAGGCCAGGGCCACCAGCCACGTGACGCTTAGCCGCGCTGACTAGGTCACCGAGCACCGCACTAGCTGTCTGGGTTCCTCCTGCACCAGCGCCGTAGAACATGAGCTGGCCAGCAGCCTCAGCTTCGACGAATACTGCGTTGAAGGCTCCGTGCACTGAACCGAGTGGATGGGTGCGAGGAATCAGGGTCGGGTAAACACGCACTGATACGCCCTCTTCACCGTGCTTGTCTGCAGAAAGACGCTCGGCAATCGCGAGTAACTTAATTACGTAGCCGTCGCGCTGCGCTGCCTTGATCTGCTCAGGTGTGACCTTGGTCATACCCTCGCGATAAACCTTTTCGATTGGTACTTCGGTGTGGAACGCGAGGTAGGCGAGAATCGCAGCCTTCTGTGCTGCGTCGTAACCTTCAACATCGAGAGTTGGATCTGCTTCTAGGTAACCAAGTTTGGTTGCCTCATCCATTGCTTCCTCGAGAGAAATACCTGCGGTATCCATGCGATCGAGAATGTAGTTGGTTGAACCGTTGACGATACCCATCACGCGAGTAACTTTGTCACCTGCAAGTGATTCACGCAGCGGACGAATAATAGGAATTGCTGCTGCAACGGCTGCCTCAAAATAAAGTTGCGCACCAACCTGCTCGGCGGTGTCGAACAGTTCGGTGCCGTGTGTTGCGAGTAGCGCCTTGTTAGCGGTGATGACATCGCTGCCAGAATTCAACGCTTGCAAAATGTATGTGCGAGCCGGTTCGATTCCGCCCATGACTTCGATGACGATATCTGCGCTAAGAATTAGCGCTTCGGCATCGGTGGTGAGTAATTCAGCAGGGACACCCTCGGCACGCTTCGACTTCAAATCGCGAACCGCGATACCGACAAGCTCTAGTTCGGCACCAACACGAGCAGCCAGTTCAGCCTTGTTCTCGATTAGTAAACGGGCAACCTGAGCACCGACCGATCCAGCCCCGAGTAGCGCAACGCGCAGTGGACGATATTCGTTCATTACTCTCCCCTGTTCGCTTGGTAGCGGACATCTCTTGTAAACAAGTCTGCCTCGGTTTCGGCCCGAATAATAAGTCTGGCCTGTCCTGAGCGAACTGCCACGACGGCAGGCTTGGTTAAGAAGTTGTAATTATTTGATAGCGAGTAGCAATATGCGCCGGTGGCAGCCACTGCAACGATGTCGCTTGGAGCGATGTCAGCCGGCAGGTAGTCCTGGTTAACCACGATGTCGCCGCTCTCGCAGTGCTTTCCGACCACTCGGGCAAGGGCAGGTTCAGCATTGGTAGACCGTGAAGCAAGCACTGTGTGGTACTCCGCCTCGTAGAGAGCTGTGCGTGGGTTGTCGCTCATGCCGCCATCCACCGAAACGTACTTACGCACGGCATCGGCGTCGGATACCTGAACATCTTTGATGGTGCCAACCGTGTACAGAGTGACGCCAGGGTTACCGGCAATTACTCGGCCAGGTTCAAAGGCGAGAACCGGAACGGCAACTCCGTGCTTGTGGCATTCCACCTTTACGGCAACCGCTAATGCCTCGGCAAAATCGTGGATGTCAGGAGCATCGTCGGCTGGCTTGTAGTTAATTCCAAAACCGCCACCGAGGTTTAGTTCTGGAATTACTCCATCTTTTGACAACTCGGCGTGGAGTTTAATCAAACGCTTTACCGATTCGACAAAACCCTCCCGTGCGTGAATTTGTGAACCGATGTGTGAGTGCAGCCCGATGAATTCCAAGTGCGAGTGCGAACGAATCTTGGCAACCAGTGCGACAGCATCCGCAATTGAAACGCCAAACTTCTGATCTTCGCGAGCGGTCGCTAAGAAATCGTGAGTGTTGGCGTGCACTCCGATGTTTACCCGAAGACGCACCTTCTGGACTTTGTCCTGCGCGGTGGCAGCAGCGGCAATGCGCTCGATCTCGATTTCACTATCGATAACGATTGCTCCAACACCAACTGAGACTGCACGTGCAATTTCGCGAGTTGACTTATTGTTGCCGTGCACTCCGATGCGTTCCGCAGGAATTCCTCCGGCTAGAGCCGCAGCTAACTCGCCACCACTAGCGACATCGATGTTGAGTTCGAGTTCGTTAATCCAACTTGCGATTTCGGTAGAAAGGAACGCCTTGCTCGCGTAGTAAACCTTGGCTTCGGTGCCAATGGACTTTGCGACACTCTGAAGCGCGTGCTTGGTCGCGGTCGCGCGAGCGCGGAAGTCGTCTTCGTCGATCACATAAAGAGGTGTACCGAACTGCGCTGAGAGTTCGCGCACGCTAACTCCAGCAATTGCGCACTCACCGGTTGCCAGACGTTCAAAGTGTCGTGGCCAAACTCGAGTATCAATTGCGTTTACGTCGGTTGGCTCTTCTAGCCATTCCGCTGCAAGTGGATTACTCATCGACTACATCCTCTCCGGGGCAGATACACCCAGTAGGTTCAAACCGTTGCGCAGCACAATGCCGGCTGCATTGTTCAGCCAAAGACGAGTACGGTGCACCGGCTCTACATCCCCGCCAGACAGCGGTGTGACGCGGCAGTTGTCGTACCAGCGGTGATAGCTTGCCGCTACCTCCTCGAGGTAACGAGCAACGCGGTGCGGCTCGCGGAACTCTGCTGCCTGAGCAACTACCCTCGGCAGTTCGCTCAACTTAGCAAGCAGTTCACTTTCACTTTCGTGCACCAAGAGCGCAGGATCAAAAGTGCTGGTGTCTACACCCAAGGTTGCAGCATTTTTTTCTACCTGACGAGTACGTGCCTGCGCATATTGAACATAGAAAACCGGATTGTCGTTGGTCTTTTTCTGCAAAGCCTCGAGATCGATATCAATCATTGAGTTGATTGACGATCGAGTTAGCGCGTAACGCGCTGCATCGACGCCAACGTAACCAACCAGGTCCTCCATGGTAACTACGGTGCCAGCGCGCTTTGACATTCGAACCGGTTCGCCGTCTTTAACCAGGTTGACTAACTGACCAATCAAAATTTCTAGGTTCTTACCCGGCTCGTCACCGAATGCAGCACACATTGCCATCATTCGCGGAACATAGCCGTGGTGATCCGCACCGAGCATGTACAAACACTGATCGAAGCCACGGTCTCGCTTGTCTAGGTAGTAAGCAAGATCACCGGCAATGTAAGCAGCGTCTCCGTCTGACTTGATGATGACGCGATCGCGATCATCGCCAAAGGTTGATGAGCGCAACCAGGTAGCGCCGTCTTCTTCAAAAATGTGGCCGAGCGCACGCAGACGATCAATTGCTTTTTGTACAGCGCCAGATTCATAAAGTGAGTTCTCGTGGAAGTAAACATCGAAGTCCACACCAAAGTCGTGTAGCGATTCGCGAATTTCTTGGAACATCAGTTCTACGCCGGCTTCACGGAATTTTTCCTGAGCCTGCTCGTCGGGTAGGGCCAAAATGTCTTCTGCAGTTTCGGCCAGCACTCGCTGTGCGATTTCGTTGATGTAGTCGCCGGCGTAGCCATCTTCAGGAGTGTCTAGACCGCGGGCACTCGCCAAGAGCGAACGAGCGAATCGATCAATTTGGGCCCCGTGATCGTTGAAGTAATACTCGCGAGTTACCGAAGCACCTTGCGCTTCAAAGACTCGAGCGAGCGAATCGCCAACTGCCGCCCAGCGAGTACCGCCGAGGTGAATTGGGCCGGTGGGGTTTGCCGAGACAAATTCGAGGTTCAGCTTTACGCCAGTCAATTCGGTCGAACGACCAAATTCTTCGCCAGCTTCCACGATTGCCTTGGCCAGTTCGCCAGCTGCTGCGGCGCTAAGAGTCAGGTTGATGAAACCAGGTCCGGCGATGTCGACCTTGGCAATCCCGGTTTCATTTCCAAGCTCACCAGCCAATAGTTCAGCAAAATCGCGCGGTTTCATGTCGAACTTGCCGGCCATCTGCATTGCTACGTTGGTAGCCCAATCCCCGTGTTCTCGGTTCTTTGGACGTTCAACTACTACCTCGGCTGGTAACTCCAGCTCCGGCAAGCGACCCTCAGCCTGCAGCATCGCCAAGATGCGCAGGATGGCGGCAGAAAGATCTGCTGGGGTCACAGTTAATCCTTAATAAAAATGAGGCCATTCCGGCCTCAGTGCGAAAGATTTACCTCTATCTTACGAGAAAGCGGTTGGCCAGCCCTAGGGCCAACCAACCGCTCGCTCTTGAAATTGCTGTTATTTCACGGCACCAGCGGTGAGTCCACGCACGAAGTAACGCTGAAGTGCGAAGAACACAATCAGCGGAACGATGAGTGCGATGAACGATCCGGCTGCCACGGTCTGCCAGCCGTCGCCGTACTGTCCAAGAAGACGCAAGAGCTTGTAGGTCATAACGGCCTTTTGCTCTCCCACGAACACGAAGGCAATCAAATAGTCATTCCAAACCCAAAGGAACTGGAAAATCGCAAACGATGCAATGGATGGAATAGACATTGGCAAAACCAACTTCCAGAAGATCTGGTAGTAGCTAGCGCCATCGATACGAGCTGCCTCGATGAGTGAAGCAGGTAGCGTCATCATGAAGTTACGCAAGATGTAAATCGCCAGTGGCAACGCGAAAGCGGCGTGCACGACCCAGGCAGATGCGTAGTTTCCAACCAACTCAATACCGAAGGTTTTCTTTAGCCAAACCATTGCCTTAAGCACTGGAATTAGCGCAGACTGCAATGGCAGCACCATCAAGGCAACCAGAGAGGCGAACATTACTTCGCGCCCCTTGAACTCAATGAAGGTGAAGGCATAGGCAGCGTTAGCTGCTATTACCAAAGGCAAGATTGTCGCCGGCACCGAAATCACCAAAGTGTTCAGCAGCGAGGTGAGCATTCCACCTTCTACAGCCTTTTCAAATGAGGCCAATGACCAAATCTGGTTGAACGGATCTGCTACAGCGGTCCACCAACCGGAAGCGGCAGCTTCATCTCGATCACGTAGCGCAGTGATTAGCAAACCGATAGTAGGGGCTGACCAAATCGCAACCAAGAAAAGCAGAATAAAGGTTGAACCCAAACGCGCATTGCGAAGTTTGTTCATTACCGCGTTCATCGGATTTCCTCCTGGTGACGAGCTGTGCGAATCTGAAGCCACATAAGTGGAGCAATAAGGACACAGAGCACTGTGACCACGGCTGCCGAACCACCAACGTTGGACTCAACGAAGAAGAGTCGGTAGTACTCGTAACCGAGCACACTGGTGTTGAAGTTACCGCCGGTCATCGCAAGGATGATGTCGAAAATCTTCATAACACCAATAACCGTGGTGATGAATACTGCCATGATGGTGCCGCGTACCTGAGGCACGATAACGCTCATGAAGATCTTGAATGGACCAGCGCCGTCGATACGGGCAGCTTCGATGGTCTCCTCCGGTACTGCCTTAATAGCCGCGGAGAGCATCACCATCGAGAATCCGGCGTTCAGCCAGATGACCACAATCATTAGCAAGAAGCTGTTTAGGTGGCCATCTTCCATGGTTAGCAAAGGTTGAGCTTCTCCGCCGAAGAATTCGATTATGGCGTTTACCAAACCGGTCTTTGGTCGGCCAGGTGGCGGATAGTCGTAGGCGTAGCCCCAAATGGTTCCTGCGGCCACGAAGCTAATTGACATCGGCATGAAGATCAAAGACTTCATTACCTTTTCGCGCTTTGGACCAACATTGTTTGAAAGGTTCGCGAATACCAAACCAAACCCAACTGTGATGGCAGGGACGAATGCCACCCACAGGAAGTTGTTAAACAAGATTTGCAAAAACGCAGGGTCGGTAAAAATATTCGCGTAGTTGTCGAAGCCGATAAAGTTTTTCGCTTTTTTGTCGAAGAATGACCAAGCAATGGTCTGAAGCAGCGGTAGTACTGAGATCAAAATCAGTAGCACCGCAGCAGGAAGTACGAATGAGAATGCTCGAAGTTTCTCTTGCCACTTTGCCGGTAGTCGAGTGACTAGGAAATTTAGTAACCAGTAGAGCGCCCAGCTGGCTACGATGCCAAGGACGATTGCTGAGATACCGATGAAGATGTCGCCGAATGCGAATTCTGAACGGCCCATATCTATCTCCGTTGTTTGAAGCTATAAGAATGCGGTACTGAAAACACTAGTGGCGGGGACTGGCCCCGCCACTAGCTTTCAGTTTTATTTCAATTTCTTGAAATTTTGTGACTGAGTTTTTAGTACTTGCTGTCGATTCGAGCAGCTGCTTCGGCCCAAGTGGCCTTGCCTGCTACGAAGTCGGTTCCAGCTAGCCAGAACTCAGCGTTTACCTCTGATGGCATCTGGTCTGATGCGTCGAAGCCGAACAATGGAGCGGCAGCCATAGCTTCACCGATCTTCTTGTTTAGCTCGTTAGGGTAAAGCGATACGTCGAAGGTCTTGTGCGGAGAGATAACTCCGTTAGAAACCATCTTTTCTGCAGCCGCAGCTGAGAAGATGAATTCTGCAACCTTCTTGACGTCTGAGTCAACGTGACCAGCGAATACTGCTGCTAGGTCTCCACCACCGAGTACACCGGCGGTTCCACCTTCAGGAGCTGGTAGTGGGAATGCTGCTACGTGTGCGTAGTTGCCAGCCTTCATTTCAGCCTGGATTGCCTCTGGGAAGAATCCGGTGATGAATGAACCCTGACGAAGCATGAAGCACTGACCCTTAGCCTGGCCACCGGTCTCGAATAGTGGTGCGGTGTTGCCGAAGCCATCGGTAGCCATTGACTTTCCGCCACCGTTAACCTGGCCGTCAGCTAGCAAGCGCTTCTGCACTAGCTCTGCTGCAGCAGTAATTTCTGGTGAAGCGAAGTCAAGCTCGCCTGATACCCACTGTGCGTACTTGTCTGAACCGTCTAGGTCCAGAACGTACTGCTCTAGCCAGTCGGTGAATGCCCAACCGGTTGCTCCGCCAGACTCGATACCAGCACACCATGGGTAGCCAGCCTTGTCAGCGATGATCTTTGCTTCTAGAGCCTGTAGCTCTGCTTCGCTGGTAGGAGCTGCGTAGCCCTTAGCTGCGAATGCCTCTGGGTTGTAGAACACCATTGACTTTACGTTTGCTGATACAGGAAGACCGTAGATCTCACCGTCAACCTTTGCAAGTGAGTCCCAACCTGGAACTAGTGACTCCTGGATAGGAGCTAGGTCAACTACGTCCTTTAGAGGTACGAGGCTGTCAGCTAGGTCCTTAAGTCCACCTGGCTGTGGCCATAGAGCGATGTCTGGCTCCTGGCCAGCTTCGATCTTGACCTTGATGTCCTTGTCGAATGCTGCAAGTGAGGTGAATGTGATCTCGATGCCGTTAGCAGCACCAAACTCGTCTAGTGCAGCCTGGAACGCCTTAGCGTCAGCTTCACCGTATCCACCGAAAATTGTTACTTTGCCATCACCCTCTGGAGCACCTGCGGCACATCCAGTCAGTGATGCAACTGCTAGGCCAGAAATAGCCGCAGCAGCTAGGAAACGCTTCCCTAGTTTCATACTGATTTGTCCTTTCGAAATGACGCCACAGGCAGAAGCTTGCAACGTATGAAAAAACTTTATTCGGCGTAAAAAGTTGTGAACGCTCACATATTCACATTCAATGTAACGATTGGGACACGCGAAAGTGAAGTTTTGGTCACGGAATTAGCGCGCGATTAGACCTATCACTGCGTCTGCTGTCACAGGAATAGGATCGCATAACTCGCCTACGAACTCACCGTCGACTTCATTGACGAACGCAATCAGATTCCAAACACCATTTTGATCTTGCACCAAGCGTGAAGCGTACAAAGAGGTATCAGGAAATAGCACAGCACGATTGAAATCGACATCGCTCAAATCTGCAGAAACGGCAAAGCTGTAAACGCCACCATTTTCTCCAGCAGCCTTTCGTTCTTCGGAAATCCAAAGCGGACCACAGCAGAACAAAATAATCGGAACACCGTCGACCACTTCGAATTGAAAAACTTCCGTTTCACCAAAACCCTGCCCTGGTTTTCCAAGCGGTGGTTGAACTTCCCAATTGATTAAGTCTTTCGACTTAGCGACACCCATTACGCCTTCATCGAAACGCGATTTCGATTCAATAGAACCAGCGGTGGTCAGCATGGTCCATTCGCTTTGACCCGGAAGTTTGAAGACCCATGGATCTCGGAACGGTTCGTAGTCGTAGCCGGCTTCAAGAGTTTTGTACCAACGTTTGTCTGCTGCGACCACAGGAAGATTGTCAACCTTGGTCCAAGTCATCAAGTCGGATGAAGTTGCTGCACAAACGGTTTGCCGCTGACCGTCATCCTCGCGACTGGTGCCGGTGTAAAACATTCGCCAGTTGCCGTCGTCTTCACGAACCACAGATCCGGTCCAGGTGGTCCAACTATCTGGTGCGGGAGATTCAGAAACTGCGAGCGCATCGGCAACCACGGTCCAGTTCTTTAGATCCTTCGAAATTGCGTGACCAACACTCACGTTTCGGTGACGTCGATTTGGATCGCCAAGTGCCCTGCTCGCCTGCAGATAAAACGCGTGATGATTTTCACCATCGAATGCGAACCATGAATCCCAAACCCACTGACCGGGCAAACGTAATGACAAAACAAATCCTTGCTACTGAACTGGCTGACTCTGAATTGTATTCGACCCTCGCGGATAGACTTGGGACTACCTAAGCCCCCATAGCTCAGGGGATAGAGCACCGCCCTCCGGAGGCGGGAGCGCAGGTTCGAATCCTGCTGTGGGCGCGTGAATACAGCACTGGAAATCATCGACCCGTTTGCGCTAGCTAATCAATTCGGCACCCTCGCAGTGGTGATTGTGGCCTGCATTATTTTCGCCGAAACCGGCCTTTTAGCCGGTTTCTTTTTACCTGGTGATTCGATTCTGTTTCCGATGGGATTGCTGATTGCAACCGGAGTAATTGACTTTCCGTTGTGGCTGGCTTGTTTGATTTTTTCGTCAGCTGCATGGCTCGGTGATCAGACCGGTTATTGGGTTGGTCGCAAACTCGGACCGGCGGTGTTCAATAAACCTGAGTCCAAATTTTTCAGCCAGAAAAATGTTTCTCGCACCAATTCATTTTTTGAAAGATACGGGGCCAAGGCCGTAATTTTTGCGCACTTTGTTCCTATCCTTCGAACTTTCGTTCCGGTGGCTGCAGGCGTAGGCGAAATGAAATATCGAAGTTTCCTGAAATACAACCTGTTCGGCGTTTTGGTATGGGCATCTGGCGTACCCATGATTGGTGCCGCCCTTGGTCAGGTTCCACTATTCCGCGAACACGTAGAAATCGTGACTGCCGTGTTCTTTGTGATCTCTTGGATTCCGATTGTTACTGAGGTGCTAAAGGCTCGACGCGAGCGCAGAAATTAACTGCTGAAGTGCCATGGCTCGATGACTCATCGAGTTCTTGACTTCCGGCGGCAGTTCGGCTGCGGTAATTTCAAAACCTTCCGGAATAAAAACTGGATCGTAACCGTGACCATATTCACCCCGTTCTTCGCGGGCAATACTTCCCGGCCAAACTCCGGTAAAGCTCTGCTCCCCATCATCGCTGACCATTGCGATGGTGCAAACAAAAGAGGCTGCGCGATGTTCATCCGCGATGTCCTTCAACTGTGCAAGCAGCAACCGACGATTGGCAACATTGTCGCGACCACCAGCCCAGATTGCGGTGAAGATTCCAGGTGAACCGCCAAGTATTTCAACGGCGAGACCGCTGTCGTCCGCGATTGCCGGAAGCCCGGTGTGCTTGTGTGCGGCACGCGCTTTGATGAGCGCGTTTTCCAGGTAACTAACCCCATCCTCAACCGGCTCTGGGCCGTCATAACTAACTAGTTCGAGTCCTGGAATCGCTGGCTCCAAAATCGCGGCTAGCTCTTGAAGCTTGCCTTGGTTGTGCGAGGCCAGTACCAACTTCATTAGTTGAGTGCGGCTTTCTGAATCTGGGTTAGTTCTGCAGTGCCCTTTAGTGCGAGGCCCAGAAGCGAGTTGAGTTCATCGCGGTCGAACGGTGCGCCCTCGGCGGTGCCCTGCACCTCGACAAACTTTCCGCTACCGGTTACCACAACGTTCATGTCGGTCTCCGCGCGAACGTCTTCGGTGTAAGCCAAGTCCAAGAAAGGGACGCTATCGATGATGCCAACCGAAATTGCAGCGATGCTGTCGCTCAAGGGTTGTGACTTTGCCGGAATCAACTTCTGACTTCGCGCCCACTCGATTGCGTCGTGCAGTGCAACGTAAGCGCCAGTGATCGCAGCCGTGCGAGTGCCGCCATCAGCTTGCAAAACATCACAGTCAATGACGATGGTGTTTTCGCCGAGTTCCCTGACGTCAATAATTGCTCGAAGCGAGCGACCAATTAGTCGCGAAATCTCGTGGGTGCGTCCGCCGACTTTACCTTTTACGGCTTCACGATCGCTTCGGTCGTGAGTTGCACGGGGAAGC
>JACCDK010763948.1_pt1 | contig 18484 bp, 19 predicted proteins | sample 7445871 | NCBI WGS metagenome assembly JACCDK01 (sample SAMN15323436, study PRJNA562643) | freshwater metagenome | isolation source: river surface water | place: USA:Blue River Watershed | collected 2017-08-15
AACGGCATCGAATCGACGCGAAGGAATGCTGGATTTGATGGATGCCACGATTACACTCTCCAAAGAATCTGAACGGTCCAACCGGCACATCCGACCAGCCAGAGTATCGTTAATGCCTGCAGCAGAAGTCGTACAGCGACCGGTTTCACATAGTCCATCCAGATATCTCGCATGCCAACCCAAACGTGGTAGTACAACGAAAGGAAGGTCACGAATGCAAGTATCTTGAACCACTGCTGCGCGTACAGTCCAGCCCAGCCCTCATAGCTGAAATCGGACGCACCAAAGAAAAGTACTAGCAGCACCACCGTAAACACTGCCATCACAATGGCGGTGATGCGCTGTGCGAGCCAGTCTCTCAAGCCGTAGTGCGCGCCGACGACCAGGCGTTTGGGTCCGATATTGTTGTTGGCCATCTCAGAATGCTCCGAACAGTTTGAGTGCAACCAGAAGCGTCAGTGGCACGCTCACCAGGAACACCATGTGGGCAGATTTACGAGCTTCCTCTTTCGACAGTCCGATATGCGCATCCATGATCAGATGACGTATGCCACCGCAAAAATGATGCAGATAACCCCAGCTGACCGCAAGAATAAGAAGCTTCACGAACCAGTGACTCGTGAAGCCTTTGAGGGAATCGAAGGAAATCTCCGATGTGATGCTGAGGTCGAACAGATAAAGAATGAAGGGCAGCAGCAGAAACATCATCGCGCCGCTGACACGATGCAGAATCGACACCACACCCGCAGCGGGCAAACGATAACGAATGATCTGCAAAACATGAATGTTCGTAAAACGTCTCGGCGTGCTTGATTCAGACATGTGCTTCTTCTCCAACGGTTTTCTGTGTTCAGTCCGACAATAGTCGGAATTCTATCCTCAAGTACAAAGCGTGCTGCGGTTCAAACGGCGCATTTTGTTTGAATTATTGGCAACAATCGGTTCAGCTTAGCTCATTGTGATAGTGGTGATGCTCGGTGATGTAAATGGCACGACGCAGTTCCACAGGTCTGTCCCCATAGGTAAAAGCAACGCGCTCAACGCTGAGCAAGGGGGTACCCGGCGCCACACCCAGCAGCTCCACCGTCCCAGCGTCGGCCAAGACGGCTTTGAGCTTTTCCGAGGCACGCACCATGGGGGTGCCAAATTCAGTCTCGAACAAACCGTACATCGGACCTTTGTATTCAGCCAACCGCTCCGCAGTCAGGCCCTTAAAGATCGCGCCCGGCAGCCAGATTTCCTCGAGAATCGTAGGTACGCCCTCGAAGTACTGCAGACGTCTGATGTAAACCACCGAGTCGCCGGATTTGATATCGAGCACGCGCGCTACTTCTGCAGGCGCGCGCAGACGCTTGACTTCGAAAATGCGATTTTCGGGCTGGTGCGCTTCGCCCGCATCGGGCATCAGGCGCAGAAAACGGAACTGAGCCCGAGCCTCATGATGGGTAGCGACGAAGGTGCCCTTGCCTTGACGGCGAACCACCAGGTTCTCTGCCGAGAGCTCATCAATCGCTTTGCGAACGGTACCCTGACTGACTTTGTAGCGAAATGCGAGCTCGACTTCGCTGGGAATGAGCTCGCCGGGCTTCCACTCGCCCGACTGCAGGCTCTGGGTAATTAGCGCCTTGATCTGCTGGTAGAGCGGACTGAACGTAGGCGAGGCACCGCTGGGACTGCCAGCGCTGGCGACTGAGCCGGGTACAGCGGCCGGAGAGACGGTTTGATTCATGGTGAGCAATTTCACCACAAATAAGCATTTAACGTCCAGAAAATTGTAGCGTAATATGTCTTATATAAGATATAAGATACGCATTGACAGACTAAAGACCTGCGCCTAAACTCGCGAGCAAAGTTTCCCTTGCATCAATTTGGCAGCATCGCTGCGCCCTTCCTTATCACTTCGACCACATTGGAGATTGAACATGGCTAAAGCCCCCATGCGCGTTGCCGTCACCGGCGCAGCTGGACAGATCGGTTACTCACTCTTGTTCCGCATTGCGAACGGCGACATGCTTGGCAAGGATCAGCCGGTCATCCTTCAATTGCTGGAAATCGCGGACGAGAAAGCACAGAAAGCCCTCAAGGGCGTCATGATGGAAATCGATGATTGCGCCTTCCCGCTGCTCGCTGGCATGACCGCGCACTCGGACCCAATGACCGCGTTCAAAGACGCCGATGTCGCCCTGCTCGTCGGCGCACGCCCGCGTGGCCCTGGCATGGAACGCAAAGACCTGCTGGAAGCAAATGCACAGATCTTTACCGTGCAAGGCAAAGCACTTGATGCTGTCGCTTCGCGCAACGTAAAAGTGCTGGTGGTTGGTAATCCCGCTAATACCAATGCCTACATTGCGATGAAGTCGGCCCCCAGTCTGCCCGCAAAAAATTTCACCGCGATGCTGCGTCTGGATCACAACCGCGCGTTGTCCCAGATCGCTGCAAAAGCCGGCAAGCCAGTTGCTTCCATCGAGAAGCTCTGCGTATGGGGCAATCACTCGCCAACGATGTATGCGGACTACCGCTTCGCCACCATTGACGGTCAGTCGGTCAAGCAGATGATCAATGACGACGCATGGAACAAAGACGTTTTCCTGCCGACCGTTGGCAAGCGCGGCGCTGCCATCATTGAGGCGCGCGGCCTTTCATCTGCTGCCTCAGCTGCCAATGCTGCCATCGACCACGTGCGCGACTGGGTACTGGGTACGCATGGCAAATGGACCACCATGGGCATTCCTTCTGATGGCTCGTATGGTATTCCCAAGGATGTGATGTTCGGCTTCCCGGTCACCACAGAAAACGGCGAATACAAAATCGTTGAAGGCCTGGAAATCGACGCGTTCTCGAAAGAGCGCATCGACATCACACTCAAGGAACTTACGGAAGAACGTGAAGGCGTCAAACATCTGTTGCCGTAATTTGTGTGTCGTAAGTTATGCCGTAAGTCGTAACGGGCGGCGGTCGCATCCAAGCATGCACCGCCCGCTGTTGTTGGATATCACTTCTCTCTCTATGCATCCTTCCGACGATCTGTTTCAGGGAAAGCATGTACCGGTATCACGACCGATCTGCGATCACTATGCAGGATCGGAAAAGCGCATGCGAAAACCGCTGGCACGCGATCTGCGCCCACCTGTGCCGATCGAAACGCATGCTGCATTGCACGAAATTCTGGGCACCCGGACACCCGACGAGGTGGCATGCCTGACTCTGTGGCCTATGAATTCTGCGGCCGCTCACTGCAGCACCATTCACAATTCGGCGGCAAATAGCCCGATCTCGTTCCGACACTCGCGGGCCACGCATGCCAAAATGAAAATTGCTGCGGCCTGTCATGCGCCTGGCAGGATCGCGTCGCATAATGGATGCACTGGTATCGACGATCCGTCGGCCGTTGCCGTCGATGCGATCAAGGCTGCTAAATCGAAACCGAATCAGCACAAATCCACACTGCATGACCGCGCCTGTCCCTATGTCGGAGCGGTTCTGCAAATAGCAAAACGAAGCGGGCAGTCTTTGCCGGAAGCGGCAGGTGCCCTGATGTAGTTAAACCATGGTCCCGGGAGGCGTCATGCGAAGCTCAATCCTCAGCGCAGTGATTGTTTTGCTGAGCCTGATGACATCCGATGGTGCGATGGCTTTGGAAATGACATGCGAGTACGGAAAGCGCATGGCAATTTTCGGAGACGAGAACAAGGACAACATGATTGAGTTGCACTGGGGTGGTGACGCCTACCAGATGCAACGAGTGCCAACCACAACAGGCGCGCACCGCTTCGAGCACTTTAGTAGCGGCCTCGTCTGGATCAGCATACCGGCCAAGGCCATGCTGTTGGACCGCAAGCTCGGTGCCCCGGTTGCGAATGAATGTCGCACAGGCGCCATGCAACGACAAAGACGTTAGCGGGGAGTGACATCGAACCATGTTCCTCCCGGCTGAATTGAAGCAAGTTTTTCGGTTTAAAAAGGAGAGAACATGTCGCACAACACGCTTGATACGCTCAGAGAATTCAAATTTTCTGGCAGCAAAAAAGCCCAGTTCTATTCACTGCCCGCCTTACAGAAATCGCTGGGTAAAAATATTGATCGACTACCCGTATCGATCCGGATCGTGCTTGAATCGGTGCTGCGCAACTGCGACGGCAAAAAAGTCACCGAGGCCCATGTACGTCAGCTCGCTAACTGGAAGCCCAATGCAGCGCGCACGGATGAAATCCCCTTCGTAGTCGCCCGCGTCGTGCTGCAAGACTTCACCGGCGTTCCATTGCTCGCCGACCTCGCCGCCATGCGTGGCGTTGCAGAAAAAATGGGCAAGAACCCGAAAAACATCGAGCCACTGGTTCCCGTGGATTTAGTCGTCGATCACTCGGTGCAAATCGATCACTTCCGCGAAAAGAATGCGCTTGATTTGAACATGAAGCTGGAATTCCAGCGCAATAACGAGCGTTACCAGTTCATGAAATGGGGCATGCAGGCGTTTGATACCTTTGGTGTGGTTCCTCCCGGTTTCGGCATTGTTCACCAGGTCAATCTGGAATATCTGGCGCGCGGTGTTCACCATCGCAACAGCGTGTACTACCCCGATACACTGGTCGGCACTGACTCGCACACCACGATGATCAATGGCATTGGTGTGGTGGGCTGGGGTGTGGGCGGCATCGAAGCCGAAGCCGGCATGCTCGGTCAACCGGTGTACTTCCTCACACCGGATGTCGTTGGCGTCAACCTCACTGGCGTATTGCGCGAAGGTGTGACCGCAACCGATCTGGTGCTGACGATTACCGAAATGCTGCGCAAAGAAAAAGTCGTCGGCAAGTTCGTCGAGTTCTTTGGCGAAGGCACCGCATCACTGTCACTCACCGATCGTGCAACGATCGCCAACATGGCACCCGAGTACGGCGCGACCATGGGTTTCTTCCCAGTGGACGAAGCCACCATCGATTATTTCCACGGTACTGGCCGCACCAAGGCAGAAATCGACGCTTTCGAAGCTTATTTCAAAGCGCAAAACCTGTTCGGTATTCCGAAAGCCGGCGATATCGATTACAGCAAAGTCGTCAAGCTCGATCTGACCTCAGTTGCACCCTCACTTGCTGGCCCCAAGCGTCCGCAAGACCGTATTGAAATCGGCCATGTGAAATCAACCTTCCGCGATCTGTTTGCCAAGCCTGTCGCTGACAATGGCTTCAACAAAAAAGCAGACGATCTCGATGCCGAGTACACCAACGCAGACGGCGTGCATCTCAAAAATGGTGACGTGCTGATCGCAGCCATCACTTCATGTACCAACACATCGAATCCTAGTGTCTTGCTGGCTGCAGGCTTGCTCGCCAAAAAAGCAGTCGCTGCCGGTCTGAGTGTGGCACCCCACATCAAGACCTCGCTGGCACCCGGATCGCGTGTGGTCACCAAATACCTTGAGTCGGCAGGCTTACTCTCCTACCTCGAACAACTCGGCTTTGGCGTGACTGCCTATGGCTGCACGACCTGTATCGGTAATGCGGGTGACCTAACCCCTGCGATGAATGAAGCGATCGTTAAAAACGACGTCGTCGCTGCAGCAGTCTTGTCGGGCAACCGTAACTTCGAGGCGCGGATTCATCCAAACATTCGCGCCAACTTCCTCGCATCGCCACCGTTGGTCGTCGCTTACGCCATCGCAGGCAATGTCACGATCGATCTGATGACCGAGCCTCTGGGCAAAGGCAAGAACGGCCGTGACATTTACATTGGCGACATCTGGCCAACGAGCGCGGAAATCAACAAGCTCATGAAGTATGCGATGAATGCAAAAACATTCAAAGACAATTACGCAGATGTCAAAGGCGCACCGGGCAAGCTATGGGAAGACATTCGTGGCGTTGCCAGCGGCGAAGTCTACAACTGGCCTAAATCCACCTACATCGCTGAGCCACCGTTCTTTGGTGATTTCGAGATGCAACCCAAGGCTGCGACTACCCGTATCACTGGCGCACGTGCGTTGGGTGTGTTCGGTGACTCGATTACCACGGACCACATTTCCCCCGCCGGCTCGATCAAGGAATCCAGTCCTGCCGGCAAATGGCTGCTCGAGAACGGCGTACTGAAAGCTGACTTCAATTCCTATGGCTCACGCCGCGGCAATCACGAAATCATGATGCGAGGCACCTTCGCCAACGTGCGTATCAAGAACCTGATGATCCCAGCGCAGCCGGATGGCTCACGCGTCGAAGGTGGACTGACCATTCATCAGCCCACCGGCCAGGAAATGTCGATCTATGATGCCGCGATGAAGTATGTGGCTGACGATGTACCGACCATGATCTTCGCGGGCGAAGAGTATGGCACCGGTTCATCGCGCGACTGGGCTGCCAAAGGCACGCAACTGCTCGGCGTCAAAGTCGTGGTTGCGCGATCATTCGAGCGTATCCATCGCTCGAATCTGGTCGGCATGGGCGTGCTACCGCTGCAATTTATCGGCAACGACAGTGTCGCATCGCTGGGCATTACCGGCAATGAGAGCTACGACCTGCTGGGCCTGGAAAACGACATCAAGCCTCAGCAGGAAGTCACGCTCGTGATTCACCGTGCGAACGGTCAGAGCCAGCAAGTCAAGCTGCTGCTGCGTATTGATACGCCAATCGAAGTGGATTACTACCACCATGGTGGCATCCTGCCCTTCGTGCTGCGCCAATTGCTCGCTGCCTGATGCGCAATTTGTCAGCCGGCTGCTGTTGGCCGGCTGACATCCTCAATGCTGGACAATAAAACCCCCGGAGACACTTATGTGGAAAATTCTCGTCGCTTTTATCATTTTTGCCGCGATTGCATTAACCGTCGTATTCAAGATGGGCGACAACATTGACATGCAAGGCGAAGCGGCCGGCCATGACGCAACGCAAGCACATGAAGCAAACAAACCAGCGAGTGAGGCACCGGCCGCTGATAATGCCCAGCCCGCCGCAACACCCGCTGCTACGACAGAGCCGGAGAAGAAATAAAATATTTGGATCTACCGATAGATACACCAGCGCGGCTTGTCCGCGCTTTTTGTTTGTAAGCTCTCAAACATCAACAACCCTTCCGGGTGACTTCCATTAGAATCGGACCTTCATCTCATAACCGATCTGCCTTCGAATGCGCCGCCTGCAAACCACCCCTGCCCGTAAATTTTCCGCCGACAGTCAACGCCTGGCCTCACTGGCGCAATCCATTGCGCGTGCCTACAGCCGACTCGAAGAGCGCGGCTGGGGAATCCGCCTGGATCAGGCTTTAAAGAAATTACTGGCTGGCAATCAACAACAAGCCATCGACAGTGCGCTGGACCATTTGTTTCATACCGATCTTGACGCCTACGATGTTCTGCTTGATGCCATTGAAGCGGTCAGCTCAAGCTGCCGTCTCGAGCACGGCGGTAAAATTTATGACGCACTACTGGTAGCAGTGCCCGTACTTGCCTGGACACGTTTTTCGATTGCTTCCGGCCCCATTGCACCAGAAGCGCTGCATGCCGTCGCAGCCCATCTGAATGGTCATATTCTTGCGACCGGAACCCGGACTGCCATCGCACCGGCCCTGTATTCGATCGATCAGTTGCCGCGCACTTATTGCGAGACTTATCAGCTAACGCAGCGCATGAGCGAAGCAGCACTAACGGGCAAACCCACCGACGCGCCCCAGGCACTGCCTGAGACGGCAGCATTTCTCGCGGACACGCGCTATCTGTTACTGGTCGTCGCAGCAGAGGAAGGACATCCACTGCTACGCTGGCAGGAGGAAGGCGCGGGCACCAGCTTCCAGTCCAGCAGCAGCGCAGCACTGACGCAATGGCAGACACAGGCAGGTCCCAATCTTCAAAATCTGCTCCCGGGCTGCGGTATTGAGCTCTTGCTGCCCGGTGCGTATTACGTGGCATGTCGGGAAGCCGACAAGGCCATCCGCCCCATCTCATTGCGCGCAGCGGTCAACTATCTGACTACAGCACTCGCGACTGAACCCGGACAACTTGAGGTCGTCATTGCCGGCTTTGGTGATGAATCCAATGGCATGCGAGTGGATGAGCTCAGGATCAGTTTTGGGATCGTCGGCAACACGGATGTTTACTACGGCGTGGTTTGGCCGCTGTATGACGACGAAAGCGCAGAAGACTATATCGCCGCAATCAGCACTCGCCGACTCGGCATACACACACCGCAGTCACCGACACAACAAATCATCGCCGTACTCAGAGAGGCCGGAGTAACTCGCATACAGCAAATCGATACTGTTTTCCCGCCCGAGTTTTGCGATGATTGCGGCTCACCCTTATTTTGCGATTCAGCCGAGGACATCGTCCATGCCGAAATGCCTGAGGAGTCGGCACAAAATCAGGGGCATCTGCATTGATGTGCTCGAGGGTGAAGTATCCGGGCGAACAGGCTCTGCTATAATTCGCAACTCGTCGGGGCGTGGCGCAGCCTGGTAGCGCACTTGCATGGGGTGCAAGGGGTCGCGAGTTCGAATCCCGCCGCCCCGACCATTAGATTCAATAAGTTAGACCAGTCTACTGACTGGTCTTTTTTATTTTCGGGCAGCGGTAGTAAAAAGTGCCCAACAAATTTCTGTTCGACAGAAAAGGATGACGTCGATCAGGACATCATCCGTCGTTTGGCTTTCGGGATACTTAGCGGCTCTGGCAAATAGCCGCTGGCCAAGGGCGCTGCTGCAAACAGTACACTCGTACGGCAAAGCGGTGTAAGGGCGCTGGCGACTTTTTGTTCGACCCTCTGAGTCAGTCATCTATCGGCGATCCCGAGGCTTCTGAAGCATCATTGCCAGTCGCCTTGCCGTTGTCGGCATTAGGAAAGCACATGCGAGTGCCATCCCAGATTTGACCGCACCAACAAAAGCCCTCTGCATTAATGATGCAGGTGCCGCTGCCACAACAGCGTTTATCTTCGATGATAATCTCCCGTCTTTTTTAATAGGTTACACTGATTTGCAGTTGTATTTACAAATCGAACATCTGACTCAGATTCAATGACAGCGGCACTTTTCGTTAGCTACCATTTTTTAATTTAAAACCCTCTTGATCGCATAGCCCAATGAACGAAAATCGCGCAACACAAGCAAGAAAAAAAACGACGAAGACTTATCTGATTTTGACAGCCGCATTTGTTGTTATTTTTGGTGGTATGACCCTCATGGGGATTTTCATCGCTCATTTGAGTTAATGAGTTGCGCTCTTTGCTGGAGACGCTCTCGCTGACAGCGCATGGCAAGCCGATGGCAGACCTGTCAAAAACAGTAATCGCGATAACATTTCCGAATCAAAGCCAAACCCGAAATCTGACCGCTATCTCGTCTACCAAACCGCATGGGACAGGGTACATGAGCAATAGCGTCACTAACCGCCATATCACTCAACAACGCACTTACCCTGCTCTTCACATCAAGGTGTCCCTATGAACCCGCCCGCCACTGCCGACACGCTCACCGTGCTCTATGACGGCGCATGCCCGCTGTGCCGCCGAGAAATCGCGCACGTAAAGGGTCTCGCCGAACGTCAAAGCGATAGCAGCTTGTGCTTTGTCGATATTAGTCGCGAAGCAAAGGGAGATACGCGTCCTGCTGCAGAGCGCGCTGCCTTGCTCGCACGCTTTCATGTGCAACGTGCTGATGGATCGCGGATTGATGGTGCTGCGGCCTTTGTTGCGATGTGGCGGCGACTGCCCGGCTGGCGCTGGCTGGCAAGGCTGGCGCGTCTGCCAGGCGTTCTGCCATTGCTTGAGCTGGCCTACCGAGGTTTCCTTGTCGTGCGACCGTTATTGCAAAGGATTGCGCGCCGACAGGACAACGTGCAATCAGGATCGGAGCTCGCGACAGCGGTACGCCTTTCCATTTATCTGGAACGCGAGTTGAGATCTGATCATGCGGGAGAGACCGGTGCCGTGGCAATCTACAAAGGGATAGCGGCGATCGCGGCTTGGCGTGGTGACGCAGAATTAGTCGAATTCGCCTTCAAGCACGGTCAGACCGAAGCAGAACATCTGCGCCTGATCGAGGCCTGGTTTCCGCCAGTTCGCCGCAGCTACCTGCTCGGATCCTGGCGAGTTGCTGGTTGGCTGACGGGCGCGTTGCCTGCACTGTTCGGGCGCCGATCAGTGTACGCAACCATTGCAGCAGTTGAGACCTTCGTCGACCAGCATTACCAGCAGCAGATCGATCACTTGCAATGCCACGGCGGCCCCAAAGGATTGCTTCCCTTGCTAGTACGCTGCCAATCCGACGAGCGAGCTCATCGAGACGACGCCGCAGCGCTTATGGGTGCGCAAGCATCCTGACCATTGCGTGCCTGGTGCGGGGTGGTGGGTACCGGTTCAGCTGCCGCTGTCGTGCTGGCCCGGCGGGTTTGAGATGAGCGATGTTGAATGATTGCTGTCGGATCGCGATTTTAATCAAAAATTATCATTAAGGCATCGCTGCCAGCATCGCCACACGCCAGATAGCGGAAAGCTCCGGGGTAAAGACGCCCATTTCAGCTCCGAACTGAGGCGCTCATCCAAACATGCAACGGCGAAGCTGATAAGAATGACAAGATCCGAAAATTTTAGTTTTCTTATAGAAAACTTGGGACCTCTTTTTGGTGAACTATTGAGAAAAAGTCCATATAATTCAGGGTTCTGAGGCTTAATTGCTTCACTGCAACACAAAACAATAATTGGGGGCGAGCTTCATGCAGCTGATGTGGGTATCAGGCCCGACGGGCAACGTACGCAAAGTTTCGATAACGGCGAAAAAAATGCTGATTGGCATGAGCGTCGTTGCGACTGCTTTGGTCACGCTCGGCTTTCTGCTGTATTTGATCGGATTCAAAATCGCGATTGAAGTGCGGCCCGAACTGGCGCGCAGCCTCGGTGGTATCACCACGCAAGCTGAACAGCAGCGCATGGAGTCGGTGTATCGGGAACGTCTCGCAAAACTGCAGGGCATGCTGGAAGCCACAGCCAAAGATGTACGACATCTTGAAACCCTGAAGAATCAATTCATGGATCTGGCGACCCCTGCATCAGTCAAAGAGCGACGCAGCGCCACTTCAGAAGACGGCAAGGGCGGCCCCATGCTTCCCACGATGCGTCCACTGTCCTTGCAGGGGCAGCCGCTGGATGCCACATTCGATGCTGTGCTCCAGGAATTTGGACAGTTTCACAAAACAGTGGGCAGCCTCCCTGACAACTGGTCGCGCGAACTCAACCGCTTGAGAACCTTCCCGACCGGCACGCCACTGGCTGGCGGTTTCAGGCTCTCCAGTGGTTTTGGTATGCGGACTGACCCCTTCACTGGCACGCTCGGCCGGCATGACGGGCTGGACTTCACCTCGACTTTTGGTGCGCCCATCCTCGCAACCGCAGACGGCACTGTGTCTCGCTCCGGCTGGGAAGACACTTACGGCAATATCATCGAGATCACGCATGCGGAAGGTTTCGTGACCCGTTATGCACACATCAGCACGCGGCGCGTGACCGAGGGACAGCGTGTCAAGCGCGGCGATCGTATCGCCGACGTGGGTAGTACGGGCCGCTCAACTGGTCCTCATCTGCACTATGAGGTGTTTCATCAGGGTCGCGTCATCAATCCCCTGCAGGTACTGCCGCATTTGAGTGGCGAGAAAATCTGAATAAGTATCGCTGACCTGGCGATATCATTCAGGTATGCGTTCGTTCTCACGAACAAAGAAACAAAACCCGACGGATATGTATCGCGCTATATTGTGGCCGGATGACAAGCGCTGTGGAGATTGCGATGTTCCGTAAGATGAAACAAAACAAGCTATTACCGACTCAGGAGAAATTTGACACCCTGATCGGTGCGACGACCGAAATTTACGGTCGTCTTGTTCTGCTTGACAGTGTGAGAATTGATGGCAAGGTCATTGGCAACATCGAGACAGCAAAAGACAAAAAAGTCACAGTAGCCATTGGTCGCTCGGGTGAGGTTTCGGGTGACATCACTGCACACCGGGTGATGGTAGCCGGGAAAATCGAAGGTAACATCTACGCGACTGAACGCGCTGAATTCCATAAAGATTCCGAGGTGCGTGGCGATATCACCTATGGCACCATCGGTGTCGAACACGGCGCCAAGCTACTCGGTCTGGTGATCCAGGCGCAAAACAACGCGAGCAGCACCACCGATGCGCAGGCTGTCATCAAGATGGCGCAAGAGAAAAAGTAAACGGAAACAAAAAAGGCTGCCGAGGCAGCCTTTTTGCAGAAAACCCTGAACGTTAACGCGGTCAGGGTTTTTTCTTGAGTTCGCCCTTGACCACACCACCACGCTGAATGGTAATGCTCTTGAAGCTAACCTTACCATCCACCACAGCACGGCTACCGATCGTGAGATCGCGGCAATCGAGCGCACCCGAAAAATTACCCTTCACATTCATCGTGTCGCACGTCACGTTGCCATCGAGGACACCGGTAACGCCGATCTGAATGGAATGCAGCGACAATGTGCCGCGTACCGTACCATCAATGGTCAGATAACCGCTAGAGCGGATCTCACCAATGAATTCAAAGCCCTCGCTGATAATCGAAGGTTTGAGGTTGTTACCGGCAGGCTTGCCTGCATCATTACCGTTCATTGACGGCTCTGGATCGGGAATCACGATCTCTGGTTCCATCAGTGCTGGCTCAGCCACTGGCGGACTGATCTCGTTAGTCATGGCCACCCTATCTCGCTCGTCGTTTCGTCGCTTATTGAACACGTGTCAATGCCCTGATATCAATAGGAGCCCGAGGATGATCCACCCTCGCCATCAATCTTCTGCAAGGAGCCCTGAAGATCGCCGCCTTTTTCGATTTCGATTTCTGCGTACTGCACTGAACCCAGCGCCTTACCCGTCGAGCGAATGAACAGCGATTTTTTCGCTGTCAGCGTGTCGTGAATTTCACCACGCAAGTCGATGATGTCTGCCGTGACCTTGCCTTTGATAACGCCGGAACTCGCAACAATCAGTTCGCGCGCCGTGATTTCTCCCTCGATGCTGCCGGAGATCGAGGCAATATCAGGGACAACAAATGTGCCGTTGAGCACGACACCTTCGCCTACCGTCAGACATCCGCTTTGGTTTGAGTCCGCCAACACTGCCTCCAAGATTTCAGGTCGAGAAAATGATCAACTTGCTTCATCTGTATGGCCAAATCGCACTAGCGTTCGGTTTGGTGCGGTTAGCGTTATTCTGCTTCCATTTATATCCGCAGAGAAATTATACGGCGAAACATTCGGAAATCTCAAAATAATTACCGTAAAACAAAGATTTTCTAAGAAAGTTTCATTAAAATTAATTTTTCACAGACTCTCAGCGCAAAAAATTATATTTCAAGCACGAAATTTGGAAAATTCAGTTCAGTTATTGGATTTTTTTATGAAGGTTATCCGAAATTAGAATTTGATTTATATTTTGCGCAGCAGCATAATCTAGTCGTCTCCTCTATGTCTTCTCCTCAGATATAGGTTCAGCCCGCTCACTGAGCGGGCTTTTTTTTACCTGCAAATCAGGTGAGGTAAGGATGGCAACCGGAGGGGGCGAATTTCAGATATCGAGAACCGACAGAATCTGTTCCAGCTCTTGCCGGACACGACCAAGGTCTGCGACCACCGGCTGGTGGGATTGTGGCTGACTGAGTTCAGTCAGCGCCCGCGCGTCGAGCTTGTTGCGCGCGCCACTGATCGTAAAGCCCTGTTCATACAGAAGCTCGCGAATGCGGCGTATGAGCAAGACCTCGTGATGCTGGTAGTAGCGCCGATTGCCGCGTCGCTTGACGGGTTTGAGTTGCGTGAACTCCTGCTCCCAATAGCGCAGCACATGGGGCTTCACGCCGCACAGCTCGCTTACCTCACCAATTGTGAAATACCGTTTGGCGGGAATCGGGGGCAAGGTAACCAGCCCCGGCTTGGCTGCGCGCTCGTTCATTTAACAAAGGAATCAGGCTGCGTGCTGCGAGGAATTACGCTGAGTGGCTGTATCGACCATGGCCTTGAGCTTCTGGCTTGCATGGAAAGTAACGACACGCCTAGCGCTGATAGGAATTTCTTCGCCGGTTTTAGGATTGCGACCAGGTCGCTGCGGCTTGTCACGCAACTGAAAGTTACCAAAACCAGATAGCTTCACCGACTCGCCGCGCTCGAGCGCATCGCGAATCTCGCTGAAGAAAGTCTCGACCATATCCTTGGCTTCACGCTTATTGAGCCCAACCTGCTCAAACAAGAGTTCTGCCAATTCAGCCTTTGTCAGCGTGGGCAGATCTTTTTCTGCACGCGTGCGCGCCTGCGAGGCCATGACGGCCCTGCCCAAATCAGCGGCGAGAACGGATTCCATTTCGGCAGGATTGCTTTGATTCATGATGTCTTTTGTCCAGCCTGGGCCGTCTTATTTTCTTAAAATCGCGCCGAATTTCTGGTGAACTGCTTCGACAAGCGCGGCCATGGCAACATCAACCGACTCATCCTGAAGCGTACTTTGAGTATCTTGCATGGTCATGCGGAAAGCAAGACTTTTTTCGTCTTCAGCCAGTCCTTTGCCACGATATTCATCAAATAAAACAATGTGTTGCATGATTCGACATGCCGGATTGCTAACGGCCTCCGATTCAAAAACATCGATCAGGCTTTGCACGCTCACGGACTGTTTGACCAGCAGCGCGATGTCACGAACGACCGCCGGGAAGCGCGAAATTTCGCCGTACACCGGTACACCGCGGCGCACAAGCGCGCCCGCATCCACTTCGAACAGAACGGGAGCCTGAGGCAAATCGAGCTTTTGTTGCAAACGCGGATGCAACTCGCCGATGTAACCGACGATTTCGCCATCGATGAGCACATTGGCCGACCGGCCCGGATGCAGCGCCGGATGCACCACGGGCTCAAAGCGCAAGCTAATTGGCGCGAACAAAGCTTCGAGATCAGCTTTCAGATCGAAGAAATCCACCATGCGCGCAGGCTGACCCCACTGCTCTTCCAGCACGGGGCCATACGCGAGTGCCGCCACGCGCGTTGGCTGACTAATGCCCGCGACCGACAGCGGACCGTCAGCAACGGCGGCATCTTTGCGAAACACCGCACCCAACTCAAACACACGTACACGGTTCGCCTTGCGATTGAGGTTGTAGCGCACGTTACCGACCAAACCACTTAACAACTGTGAGCGCATGACACTCATCTGACTGGCGATCGGATTCAGCAGACGGATCGGGTCTGGGTTGTCGGCGAACTCCTGCTCGGCCTCTTCGTCAACAAAGCTGAAATTCACCACTTCCTGATAATCGAGATCAGCGAGCTGCCTGCGCAACACAAAGGGGGATCGGCTATTTTCCGGACTGATGTGCATCGCCTGCGCTGCGACAGGGGGCAAGGCCGGAATATTTTCGAAGCCGTGAACGCGTGCGATTTCTTCAATCAGATCTTCTTCGATGTCGATATCGAATCGGTAGCTCGGCGGTGTCACAAAAAACACATCTGCTTCTTGAGTGAATGGCAGCGCCAGTCGCGTGAAGATATCTGCAACCAATGATGCAGACAAGGGGATGCCAATGATCTTTACCGCACGGGCAAGGCGCATCGCCACCGGTTTGCGGACCGGCAAATCCACTTGCTGATCATCGACGGGACCCACGCGCGTTTTACCCGGCACACCACAAATCTCGACAATCAGTGCAGTGATACGCTCGATATGCTCCACCGTCGTCGCATAGTCCACGCCACGCTCGAAGCGATGCGCAGCATCAGTAGAAAAATTGTAGCGACGCGCCCTGCCCTGCATCGCTTGCGGCCACCAGAAGGCGGCTTCAAGATAAATGTTTTCGGTATCCAGTGATACAGCAGTCGCATCACCGCCCATGATGCCCGCCAGCGACTCGACCTGCTTTTCATCGGCAATGACGCCGACCCAATCATCGAGCTCAACAGTGTTGCCGTTCAGGAGCTTGAGCTGTTCGCCTTTGCGTCCCCAGCGCACATCCAATCCGCCGTGAATTTTGTCGAGATCAAATACGTGCGTCGGGCGACCCAACTCGAGCATCACATAGTTCGAGATATCTACCAACGCGGAGATCGACCGCTGACCACTGCGTTCAAGCCGTTGCTTCATCCACTCAGGGGTTGCTGCATGCGCATTCAAGCCGCGAATGAGGCGCCCGGAAAAGCGGCCACACAAATCTTTGGCACTGATTTTTACAGGCAGTATTTCATCTGAGTCGGGCTTAACGATGGAAAAGGCGGGGACCGTCAGTGGTGTGCTCGTCAATGCTGCAACTTCGCGAGCCACCCCCAGCACCGACAGACAGTCGGCACGATTCGGTGTGAGCTTGATAGTGAATTTCAGATCATCGAGCTGATAAAAATCGCGGAAGTTCTGACCCACCGTTGCCGTCTCCGACAACTCAAGCAAACCCGCATTCTCATCCGACAAGCGAAGCTCGCGCGCCGAGCACAACATACCCTGCGATTCGACACCGCGCAACTTACCAACACGGATTTCGAATGGCTTGCCATCCTCACCGGGTGGCAGCATCGCGCCAGCCAGTGCACAAGGCACTTTCAAACCGGGGCGCACATTCGGCGCGCCACACACGATATTGAGCAAGGCTCCGGTACCTGCATCAACCTGACAAACATTGAGTCTGTCGGCATTCGGATGACGCTCGACCGCCATCACCTGCGCTACCACGACATGAGTAAAAGGGGGGGCGACAGGTTCGACTTCCTCAACCTCGAGCCCAGCCATGGTGAGCAAATGCGAGAGTGCATCCGATGTGATGTCCGGATTCACCAGAGTGCGCAGCCAGTGTTCAGAAAATTGCATCGCGTCGGACTCAGTTGAATTGTTTCAGGAAACGCAGGTCGCCTTCGTAAAACAGGCGCAGGTCATTGATGCCATAGCGCAGCATGGTCAGTCGCTCCAAACCGGAACCGAAAGCAAAACCGACATACTGCTCAGGATCGAGACCCATATTGCGAATCACCGTAGGATGTACCTGCCCGGCACCGGAGACTTCAAGCCAGCGCCCCTTCAATGGCCCTGTGCCAAAAGCGATATCAATCTCGGCAGATGGCTCGGTGAAAGGAAAGTACGATGGCCGGAAACGCACCTGCAAATCATCCGTCTCGAAAAACGCCTGAACAAAATTCAGGTACACGCCTTTCAGATCGGCAAAGCTGATATCGGTATCGATCCACAGACCCTCAACCTGGTGAAACATCGGTGAGTGCGTCGCATCGCTGTCCACGCGATAAGTACGGCCCGGTGCAATAACTTTAATCGGGGGCTTGTGCATGCGCGCGTAACGCACCTGCATGGGGCTGGTATGGGTGCGCAACAGCAGCGGCTTGCCCGTGCTGTCTTTGGCGTCGATATAAAAGGTGTCTTGCATAGAACGCGCCGGATGATTTTCCGGGCTATTCAATGCAGAAAAATTGGTCCAGTCAGTTTCAATCTCAGGTCCGTCTGCCGTCTGAAAGCCAATTGACGAAAAAATTTCGCTCACGCGCTGCCAGCTACGCATGACAGGATGGATACCACCAACACCGCGGCCACGGCCTGGCAAGGTGACGTCAATCGCTTCGGCGTTGAGTCGCGACTGCATCTGCGCGTCCGCCATCGCGGTACGGCGTGCATTGAGCAATGCCTCGATTTTTTCTTTGGCCTGATTGATCACAGCGCCCTGCGTACGGCGTGCATCCGGATCGAGCTGACCAAGACCTTTCATTTGCGCAGTAATCTGCCCAGTCTTGCCCAGGTATTTCGCCTTGGCATTCTCGAGCGCCGCAGGATCTTTCGCAGCAAGAAAATCGGCTTCTGCAGCGACAACGATTTGTTCCAGAGAGCTCATGCAGTGTAGACGCTATAGATCATTGAAAACAACAACGGGGCACAGGCTGTTCACCTCTGCCCCGCCATGAAACTGCACAGGCGTCGCAAGCGATGCCCGATGACTACTGTCTTACGCAGCGATGGTCGCCTTGACCTGATTGACGATCGCAGCGAAAGCTGGCTTGTCCATCACGGCCATGTCCGCGAGCACTTTACGATCAAGACCGATCGATGCACGCTTCAAACCATTGATGAACACGCTGTAGGTCAGGCCATGCTCACGCGAAGCCGCGTTGATACGGGTGATCCACAGAGCGCGGAATACGCGCTTCTTGTTACGACGGTCGCGGTACGCATACTGCCCCGCACGCATGACCGCCTGCTTGGCGATACGATAGACTTTACTGCGACGTCCGCGATAGCCTTTGGCAGCATCGAGAACTTTCTTGTGACGGGCCCTTGCTGTGACCCCACGCTTGACTCTTGGCATAGTGTGCTCCTGTACTTGAGAGTGAGGTTAGGCGAAAGGCATCATGGCACGTACGGAATCCAGATTGGTCTCATGGACCTGGACCGCACCGCGCAGGTGACGTTTGTTCTTGGTGGTCTTCTTGGTCAGAATGTGGCGCTTGAAAGCCTGGCCACGCTTGACGGTACCGCCTG
>JACCDK010247355.1_pt1 | contig 18410 bp, 16 predicted proteins | sample 7445871 | NCBI WGS metagenome assembly JACCDK01 (sample SAMN15323436, study PRJNA562643) | freshwater metagenome | isolation source: river surface water | place: USA:Blue River Watershed | collected 2017-08-15
ATCGATCAAAGCCCATCGCATGAATCGCTCGGGGAAAGCGAGATGGCTTGATTGTCCAGAAGTAAGCAACGATGGACGGAGACATACCTCAAATGTAGGGGTTACTTCTTACGTGTAGCAAGCCAAGATTTCAATTTTTCAGCAAAAGAATCAGGCAAAGCGTTTGCACCAAGAAGATTAGCGGCAACATCTCTCATGTGCTTTGCCAATACTGGGATCACGAAGATGTTGAGAAGTATGAATATCACGCAAACGGTGATGGTCCACCCCGAGGTGTAAACCCAAGTGATTTGATTCGGGATTTCAGAATCGATGCTTTGAGAACCATTAAATGTGAATTGAACTTTGCCAGGATCGACTATGAAAGAAAGTTTTCCTGTCGCCTCTTGTTCATTGAGATTGAATACCCAGCTCCAGTTTGATGGAGTTATTAAACCGAGGGCAAAGATCAATACTGCGACTGAAATCCAAAAGAAAACGAGAATGGCTACGCCTATACTTGAAAAGAAGATTGCCGCAAAGACATAGGCGATCGCAAACCAGGCCTTGCTAGATGTTATGCGCTGTTTAGCACCATCCCATCTCCAGAATGGAGTTGAAAACCAAGGTCTAACAGGTTGCTCAATGCTAGCGTTCATGATCTTGTTAGTTCTGCGGATTTCAAACTCCACGAAGTATTCAGCCGCTGTAAGAAGGGCTAGAAGCAATAAGAGCATGAAAGGGAGGAAGCCGCCGCCCCAAAAAGTCATTTGTACGAGCCAGAATGCAAAAAGTGCGACTGGAAAAGTTGTAACTATGAATAGTCTGTCATGAAACATTTTCTTGATCATGACTCAATTCTCCTCGTTAAATAGGAGAAGTCCAGAACCCTTACTTTGAAGTGAGTGCTAACCCCCGACAACCATTGGCTTTGCATTTGTACACTCAATTAGCTCGGAAAATGAAGTCGGATAAACCGCATGAGGGTGACCGGCTGCCGCCCACACAATCTCGTAGTCATTAAGACTTTCATCGATAAGAGTGATATCAGGCTTATTGCTCCAGCCCAGTGGACTTACCCCACCGATCGAAAAGCCAGAGAATTCCTTTACAAAGTTGGCATCGACGCGACCAAGTTCGGAGTAGCCGAGATTGTGCGCTACCAAATCAGTATCGACCCGGTGGCGACCACTGGTGATAATCAGTATGACTTCATCTTCAGGGGTCTGAAAGATAAGTGAAGAGGCAATCTGTCCAACTTCAATTCCAAGCGCAGATGCAGCATCTTGCGCGGGGCGAGCTGTCTCACCGAGGACGGTTATAGGGCCGGCAATTGAAAGTTCTGCCATGGCGGCAGCGACTCGTTTTACAGCCGACTTCTCAAGAATATGCTCCATAAGAGAGAAGGTTAGGGGATAGGTTTCGGTAATGACCACAGCATTTGCGCGAGGCATCAAGGCTCGTAATTCACTTTGGGCCTCATTTTTCATTATGGGAATCGCCTCTATGGCATGGGTTGCTCGAATCCCGGAGATTAAAGATGCAGTGGGGCTCTCAAATGGTGAATTCGGTTTTGTCTTCCTTGGCTCCACTATCGGTGCAGTCTTAGGAGCGCAGATTGCAGGTCGCGCGATCCATACCTTTGGTTCACGTCCAGTTGTCAATATCTCATCGTTTCTTCTTCCAGCCGGTCTTGTTGCAATGGCGTTCTCAGTAACTGCATGGGAGCTCTTCTTCGCCTTGATGTTGATGGGCTTTGGTTATGCGCTCACCGATATGTCAGTTAATACGCAAGCAGTTGTAGTTGAGAAAATTCTTACTCAAAAGTGGATGTCTTCATTCCATGGCATGTGGAGCCTTGGTTCATTTGTCACCACAGTATTTGGTGGAGTGATGATCTCCTTCCTGACACCAAAAGAGAATTTGGTGGCGGTTGCAGTTATCTCACTTATTGCATTTATCCCAGCCAATATCTTTCTCCTATCGCCAGCCGAAGATGAACATGCCGGCGATGGTGCTGAAAAAACTGAGGCGAAGATCCCATTCTTTGGTAAGTCCGTACTTCCTCTTTGGGCAATCGGTCTCGGTCTTATTGCAGGAATGGTTGCAGAGGGCGCTGCCAGTGATTGGGGAGCAATCTTGCTCCGCGACAATATGAATATTTCAAAAGGTATTTATGCATCGGCATTTGCATCCTTTGCACTTGCCATGATCACAAGTCGCTTCCTTGGCGACAAGGCGCTAGAAAAATTCGGTGCACGCAATACCGTTCGATATGGCGGAATGTACGGTGGAGCCGGTTGGGGATTATGCCTAGCTATCGCAATTCCGCTCTCCAGCTTTGCACCAATCCCGGCGCTCATCATCGTCAATATCGGTTTTATCTTTGCCGGATTAGGAATCGGGCCGATGTTTCCAGCTTTTATCTTGGCCGCTAGTCGACTCAAAGGAATTGCGCCAGCAGTAGCGATTTCGCGAGTTGGCGTCATCGGCATTGCGGGATTTTTTATCGGTCCTACAATCACAGGGCTCTTTGCTGAGTGGACATCCCTCTCATGGGCGATGGCATATCCAGTAGGAATGATGATGCTTGCGGGATATATGTCGCGCTCAATTAATGAAGATTAAAAGAACCAAGTCTGCCCAATAGTAAATACCGCTATTGAAAAGAGAAGAACGGCGAAAGCCTTGCGAAGTGTAGCTGGAGATGAAACCTTGCCGAAGTGTGATGAGGCGCTGGCAATCAGTACGGCACTGAGCGCCATGAGCGCCGGAATATGCCAGTCGACATCGTTCCAGACTTTGTAGTGAGCGATCAGGGCAATCAATGAGTTGAGAGAAATTATCAAAAGCGAAGTACCAGCAGCAATATTCTGCGGCGTCCCAAAGAAGAGAACCAAAATTGGAATCGCAATAAAACCGCCACCGACTCCAAAGAGGCCGGTAAGCGAACCAATCACCAAAGACAATACGATGAGAGATGCGAGTGGCATTCGCTTATGGGTATCTCTTATGGGAGAGCGCAGCATCGAGAGTCCGGCAATTGTGAGGATTGCAGCAAAACCAGTTGTGATGAACTCCGCTGATATCTTCTCGGCAATGGATGAAAATCCAATATTTGTAATTAATCCGATACCTGAAATGACAAAGGCGTCTCGATAGAGGATCTCTTTACTGCGCATCTTGGGAATGGCGCCTGAGAGGGCCGCCAGAAAGACCACAGCTAAGGCCGCTGTTGTTGCCTGAAGCGGAGCAAAGTCGAAGAGGTAGATGAGAATTGGCACAGAGAGCATTGCTCCGCCTGCGCCCACAAATCCAAGTACGGCACCGATAAATCCTCCAGCAATTAAGGCGCCGACAATTTCCATGAGTCAATACTCTCAGAGATAAGCTCGAGAAAAGCACGAAGCCCCCCGAGATCTCGAGGGGCTTCGTGCTTTAACTTTGTATTAGCCAAAGAGCGCGAGTGAACCTACGCTTGGACCGAAGTCAGTTACAAGGCCACCAGCTACAAGTGCGAAGATAATAAGAGCTGCGCCACCAAGTGCGATGTCCTTATTGAACGCCATGGTCTCCTGCATCTTTGTATTGGAATCTGTTTCCTTCCAGTACTGGTGGAAGATAAGCGCTGCAAGAATTACTGTGACAGCGATCAAAAGCGCACCAAGGTCAACCCATGTACCAAGAACAACGAGAATTCCACCGACGAGGAATGTGAGGCCAGATCCGATGACCCCGAGCTTTGCAGCAGGAAGCTTCTTGTACTTTGCATAGCCTGTCATTGCTTCAAGGTTCTTAAAGTGAGCAAAGCCTGCGCCAATCCAGAGCACGCCAAAGAAGATGCGGCCGATAATAAGTAGTACGTCCAATTCTTTCTCCTATTTCCTAGATCTCAACATTGTCTGTTGAGTACTGGATAAGGGTAGAACGTGTAGTTGAATTTTCAATTATATTCCGAGCACGACACGCAGAAAAAGGGGCCGTACCAATTGGTACGGCCCCTTTTTTACTTATTTCAGAGAGTTATTAATTAACTTTCTTAGTGCGTCCATCGGCTGCAGGAACTGCAACTGTCTTTGCATTCTTGACAGCCTCTACAAAGACATCGACCAAGAGGTCGCGCACCTTTGCAACAGCTGGTGAGAATACGCCGACATAGCCGTCGCCGCCCTGTACGAGGTAATCAACTGTTGCAATTGTGTAGACAGTTGAATCCTTAGCGATTGCGGTTCCATCGAGCTTGGTTACCGAGACGATACGTGAGCCAACTGGCTTGCTGCTATCGAATGAGAACTTAAAGCCTGAGATCTGTGGGAAGCGACCATCTGCTGGGTAAGCACCGCCGACGCCATTTTCAAGCGCCTTCCAGAGGGTTGCGCCTGTGATTGTTGTCGTTGAGATTGAGTTTCCGAATGGGAATACTGTCATCGCATCGCCCACTGTTACATCCCATGGACCGGCAGCTGAAGTTGCAGGGCGTGAGAGTGTCTTATCAAGTGGTGTGTATGTCTTCGCTGGGAAGGTATCGCGGATACCGCCACCGTTGATAAGTGCGAAATCAGTCTTGTACTTTGCACGGATTGCATCAGTAGTGAAGTTTCCGAGTGGAGTCTCACCTGAACGCTCAACTGCTGGTGAACCACCGCGTGGGAATAGGCCAGTAACTGTTCCAATCTTGACATCAAGCTTTGGAGCAAGCGCTTCCTTGTACTTCTTTACGAGCGCAGCAGCTGTTGCATCTGGTGTGAACTTTGCAGCATCTGCCTTAGATACGTACTCAACTGCTGATCCCTTGACGCGACCTGTTGTTGTGTTAACGCAGAGCGTTGTACGTGTGTACTCAACGCCAGCATTACGTACCTGAGCTACGAGAGTTGCAGATGATCGCACTGATGCAGCTGGGATTGCTGTTGAGTAGACGAGGTGGCTGTGACCACCGTAGATAACATCCGCACCCTTGATTTCAGATGCAATCTCATTGAGACGTCCTACTGCAACGCCATCAACATTCTCTGTCCAACCCTGGTGAACGAGTGCAATGACAACCTGTGCGCCTTCAGCGCGAGCAGCTGTAATTGCCTTGTTGACGCCAGTAGCGCTTGGATCGATAACGATGGTTCCTGTTGCACCCTTGAGGTTGCCTGGGAATACCTGCTCTGCCGTTGATTCAGTATTTGCACCAACGATGGCAATCTTGACTCCGCCACGTGTAACGATTGTGTATGGCTTTGCCGCCTTTGAACCTGAGACGAGATCCTTCAATGAGCTGTAGTTAGCTGCAACCCACTGGAATTCAGATGCGCCGATAACCTTCTGCACATGCGCAACATCGCGGTCATGCTCGTGGTTACCGAATGTTGAAGCATCGAGCTTCATCAAGTTGAGAGCTTCAATTGTTGGGATCTCTTCAAATGCTGAAGAAATCTGTGGCGCAGCACCAATATTGTCACCTGATGAAACAGCGACTGTATTTGGGTTGATTGCGCGATCGTTATTCCATGCTGCTACAAGTCCAGCTGCTCCGATGCTTGTTGCAGATACATCGATTGCTCCGTGGAAGTCTGAGAGCTGCAAGAATTGAAGTGACTTGTAATTAGCTGAAACGTTCTTGATTGTTGCTGCATCGAAGCTCTTGTTCGCCTTCGCTGCTGCTGAAATTCCATATGCGCTCACTGCCTGAACAACAGGTGTAAACACCTTCTGTCCTGCAAGTACTGGCATTGTGACAACTGACTTTGCATTTGCAGAGACAATTACTGGACATGAGCCAGCGCCAGCAGAGACGATGTATGAAGTGATCTCTGGGGCAGCAGTAGTAGATGGTGTCCAGCGAACTGTTACGCCGCCTGCTGATTCATATGCGACAACATTTGTTGGCGCCGTTGGAGCTGCATATGTTGCAGCCTGTGCGATAGGTGTCAGAACTGTTGCGGCGAGCGCTGCAACAGCTGAAGCGGCCACGAGTGCGCGCTTAAGGGTGAGATTGGTTTTCATGGTGCGAAATCTAGGGTCTAGGTAGGCATAGCCCGAGAGCCACACGCCCTCACGCTCAAATGACGCTCAAAGTTCACCGCTGCGTAATAAGGAGCCACGCTCAACCCTCAAGGGCGACTCAAGCGTTGCCCTTGTCGGTGGGGTGGGCTATTTTTCGAACATCTGTTCGAAAACCTCAAGGCTCATAGAAGAGCCAGGAGACCATAAAGGAGGCTCACGTGGCGAGCGAAGTAATCCCCGCAGGAGAAGTCCTTATCGATGGACCTACTACTCCTATCGAATTCACCTTCCGCGGAAAACGTTTCCGTATCCATGCAATTCTCTCCCGTTGGTGCGAATCCGGTGGCTGGTGGAACCGCGTCAGCGATGGCAAGTATCGCCCTGATGATCAAGCCCGTGCGCTCTGGCGAGTCGAAGCGGCACCGATTGGCGCGCTGACAACATTTCAACTCGAACGCGATGAGACGACGGGGCAGTGGATCGTCACAACCATTTAGTTGTTGTCGATATATCTCACTACAAATCCCATGAGCTTTATTCACCTACGCACTACAAGTGCATATTCATTTAAGTACGGCACAACGATGCCCGATGATCTTGTTGCGCGCGCCGCCGAATTTGAGATGCCCGCACTAGCCCTTACCGATCGCGATTCATTTGCCGGCACCATCCGCTTCGCAAAGAGCTGCCTTGCATATGGCATTGCTCCGATTATCGGTATCAATCTCCAGATAGACCTTATTAACTCCGAGAGCGTCGGAGTTAAGGCAGATCGCAAGAACTTTCCACGAGTCACCATCCTCGCCGGCAGCGATGGGGGATACCGCAATCTGATGCATCTCTATCGCGGTATCACATTTCACTCACCTGATCGCATCCCTGTGATCACAATGGATATCCTCGAAAAATTCGCCAAACATAGCTCGCAGCTCTATCTCTTACATGGCCCAGAATCACCGGTATCGCAAGCCATCGGCCTCCATCGCTTCGATCTTGCAATGGAGATATTTAATAAGACTCGCCCTTTCTTCGCCGATCAAGCCATCGAATGTGTATCGCACCTCATTGCTGGCAGCGGTCCGCGCTCGACTGCACATGCTGCACGTTCTCTAGTCTTTGCTCGCGAACACGATATCGATGCAGTAATTACCAATGCAGTCAGAATGCGCGATTGCAGCGATGGGCCAGTTGCCGACATCCTTGATTGCGCTCGTCAATTAGTTCCACTTGATCGCCGCCATCTCGAACGTCGCAATGGCGAGGCATTTCTCAAAGATAGTAATGAGATGTATCGATTGGCGGCAGAGATCGCACAAGCTGCTGGCGAAGGTTCACCGCGCTTACTATTAAAGAGCACTCGCGAGTGGGCTGAACGTTCACTGCTATCACCGCAGCGCGATATCGGTTTAGGTGATATCCATCTACCCGAAGCAGATGTTGTAGGAGCGGCAAGCGCTGCCGATATGCGGCGTGTATTGCGCGAACGTAGTGAAGCTGGCCTCCATTGGCGATATACCGATAGCGATCGTATCCGTGTGGCACGTGCGCGCCTCGATGATGAACTCGCAACGGTGGCAACGTTGGGATTCGAGTCCTACTTCCTTACCGTCGCTGACATCACTGATATGGCACGTAATAAAGGTATCCGCGTTGCAGCCCGCGGATCTGGTGCAGGTTCGCTAATCACTCACTTACTAGGAATCTCAGGCGTCGATCCCATCGAACATGGTTTATTGATGGAGCGCTTCTGCTCACCGTTACGTCGCGCACTGCCTGATATCGATATCGATGTCGAATCCGCACGTCGCCTTGAAATCTATGATGCAGTCTTTGCGCGCTATGGTGCGCCTTCATTTAATAGCGCAGAGGCGATCTCACGTTGCGCCACCGTTTCGATGGTCGAGACCTACCGTGCCCGCCATGCCATCCGCGATGCCGGAGCCGCACTTGGTCTACCTGCGGTCGAGATTGATTTACTTGCAAAGTCAATGCCTCATGTGCGCGCAGCAAATATTGAGGCAGCGCTGGCATCGCTACCCGAACTAAAATCTCTCAATACCAATACACCGCTGATGGCGATGACGATTGCCATGGCAGCCCGCCTCGATGGTCTGCCACGACACCTTGCGATGCACCCGTGTGCAATTGCGCTATCGGATGCCACCTTGCTCGATCGCACACCGCTACAGATCAACGCTGGCGGTTATCCGATGCTCGAATTTGATAAAGATGATGTTGAAGATATCGGGTTACTTAAACTCGATGTCTTAGGTGTTCGTATGCAATCTGCAATCGCCCATGCGGTTGAAGAGATTAGACGCACTGCAGATCCGCAATTTGATATTGATGCTGTTCCGCTCGATGACCCTGATACATATAAGTTAATCCAATCAACACAGACCCTCGGCCTCTTTCAAATCGAAAGCCCGGGTCAGCGCGAGCTTGTCGGAAAGTTACAACCACGCACCTTTAATGATCTCATTATCGATATCTCGCTCTTTAGGCCAGGGCCGGTTAAGAGCGACATGATTCGCCCCTTCCTTGAGGCCCGCGGCGGTTTTACCGCTCCGCAATTAATTCACCCTACCTTGGCGCCGATATTGGCCGAGACTGAAGGCGTTGTTGTCTTTCACGAACAAGTAATCTCAATCATCTCGGTGATGACAGGTATCTCACTTGCAGCAAGTGATGAGAAACGTCGCGCGCTCGGCAGCAAAGAGGGGCAGCAAGAAGTCTGCGATTGGTTCTTTCCCGCTGCAACCGAGAATGGGTATGAACTCGCAACGATTACAAAGGTCTGGGAGATCTTGCGCGCCTTTGCATCTTTCGGTTTCTGTAAAGCTCACGCTGCAGCATTTGCACTTCCGACCTATCAATCAGCATGGCTTAAGACGCACTATCCCGCTCAATTTATATCGGGGGTTCTTACCCACGACCCAGGTATGTATCCCAAAAGATTGATGCTCGATGAGGCGCGGCAGATGCAGATTCCTATCGCTCCACTTGATATCAATCGATCATCAGCTGATTACCGAGTTGAGATAGCAGGGGATAGAGCCGCAATTCGTATCGCGCTCTCTGCAATCTCTGGTGCAAGCGCTCGAGAAGTCGAGAGCATCATTGCCGGACAGCCTTATATCGATCTCGCAGATTTTTATCGCAGATCAGGTGCAGCTCTTCCAACAATTGAAACTCTCATTCTTACCGGCGCATTTGATGCAGTACATATCCCACCACTACGCGAAGGCAGCGATATCGCGCAAGAGAAGATCACGCACCGTGACCTCTTGCTTCATCTTGCTGATCTGCAGAAAACATCAGCGCCATCGCTATCGGGTGCACAGATGTCACTTGGTTTGGCGCCTCCGGTACTCGAGGCGAGCGGTCTACCGGCAATGAGCAAAAGCGAGAAGGCAGCTAACGAACTCTCTCGCCTCGGTATGGATATCTCCGAACATCTCTTATCTCCCTATGCCGAATTCCTCAACGCTATCGGTGCAACGCGCTCCTGCGATCTTTTAAAGCAACGGAGCAATAGCGAAGTTCTTATTGCCGGGGTCAAGGTCGCCCTCCAATCACCACCGGTGCGTTCGGGAAAGCGAGTTCTCTTTCTCTCACTCGATGATGGTTATGGATGTAGCGATGCCACCTTCTTCCCAGATGTGCTGCAATCGCGTGCAGGTGAATACGCTCAAACTCTCTATGCCACCTCACTTTTCTTAGTGCGCGGCGTTACGCGTCGCACTGGAGAGCGCGGGATATCAATTCGCGCCACAGGTGTCTGGGATCTACGAAGCGCCTATCACGATTGGAATCTCAAGAAAGGTAGTGTGGCGATATGAGCACAATTCTGCATGTAGATATGGATGCCTTCTACGCATCTGTTGCAGAGCTCGATCATCCAGAGTTGCGAGGCAAGGCAGTTGTCGTTGGCGCCGGTGCTCGTGGCGTTGTTCTCTCTGCAAATTATGAAGCTCGCAAATTTGGAATCCGTGCGGCGATGCCGGTTGGCCGGGCGCAGAGAATGGCCCCACAAGCAATCTTTATCGCACCTGAGCATCATCGATACTCCGAGATATCAGATCGCGTCATGGAGATCTTTGGCAGGTATACACCAAAGGTTGAACCCATCTCACTCGATGAGGCATTTCTCGATGTCACAGGTGCACAGAAATTATTGGGCACAGGTCGCGAGATTGCGATGAAGATTCGCCAAGAGGTGCGCGAGCAAGAAGGAATCACCTGTTCTGTTGGAATCGCATCCAATAAATTTATTGCAAAGTTAGCATCGCAACATTGCAAACCAAATGGGCTACTCGAAATTGCAGATGAGCGACTTATTGAATTCCTTCATCCACTTCCCGTCGGTGCAATGTGGGGTGTAGGACCTAAGACAGGTGAGGCGCTCCAGCGACTAGGACTTCACACCATCGGCGATATCGCCAACACTCCACGTGCAACTTTGATCCGGGCTCTCGGTGATGCAACGGGCGCTTCACTCTATGAACTTGCATGGGGTCGCGATATGCGCGATGTCAGCAACGACGAACCCGATAAGAGCATCAGCAATGCAGAGACCTTCGCCTACGACCTCGATAACCCAGAAGAGATTTTGCGAGAGTTCTTGCGGATGACCGAGAAGGCGACCGCTCGATTACGCGATCGTGGCCTTTTTGCGAAGACAATCGGAATCAAGGTCAGATTCTCTGATTTCACCACTATTAGTCGCAGTAAGACCCTGCCGCTGCCTATCGATAGCACCCAAGATATCTATGAGGTAGTCCGAACCCTTTATCTGGCGCTCAAGATCAACGGGGCGCGGTTGCGCCTGGTAGCGGTCTCCTTGGAGGGGCTCCATGAGGGGGCACATGAGCAGATGCTCCTTGGATCGCGCGATAAGGGGTGGAGAGATGCCGATACCGCGATAGATAAGGCGCGTGCCCGCTTTGGTAGCTCGAGCGTACGTCCAGGGCGGTTAATACGACCATCCATTGTTGATAAAGGCGCTCAGGATCAAGGTGACGGATAGCCCCAACTGTTCTATTGTGGGGTTATGGCGCTATCAGATCGTGAACGACGCTTACTAGCCGAGATGGAGGCAGCACTTGCCTCTGATGATCCACGCCTGCAATCAACCCTCTCCGGGGGAGATACAGCAACCTTGATTCGTAAGGCCCCTGGCTCACTTCTTCTCGGTGGTGGCCTCATCCTTGCTGGAATTGCAATCCTCTTTACCGGCCTCATCGCCCAGATCGCCCCTGTCGGCATCGCAGGCTTTGTTGTGGCGCTCGCTGGCTTGCTGATGGCTCTTCGCTCAGTGAGCGTAAAGACCCCTCGCGTGGCCCGCCCTAAGCGCTCGCTCAATGATCGACTCCAAGAGCGTTGGGATCAACGTAACTTCGAATAACTCCACCTTTATCTCCACCGAACCCGGCCCTCAGAGGCCGGGTTTTTTTATGCCAAAAAGCGGTGGAGGGGCGTGGGGCGAAAGTGTAAAAAAATGGGTAAGAGTGGTGTAAAAAGGAGGAAAGTGGTGTAAAGTGGGGAATTGAGCGGGAAATTCACGCTCATACCTTGGGGAAGGTGGTGAAAATCAATGTTCTTGGGAACCCATGAACCTCGTCTCGATGAGAAGGGACGCTTGATTCTTCCCGCCAAATTCCGCGAGGAGCTTTCGCCAGGCCTTGTTATCACCAAAGGTCAAGAGCGTTGCCTCTATGTCTTTCCAGCAACTGAATTTGCCCACATCACAGAGACCCTTCGCCAAGCACCGGTAACAGCAAAGGCTGCTCGCGATTATCAACGCGTGATGTTTGCCGGTGCACACGATGAAATTCCTGACCGTCAAGGTCGCATCACGATCCCGCAGGGTCTTCGCACCTATGCCGGACTTGAAAAAGAGTGTGTCGTTATTGGCGCCAATACCCGCGTCGAAATCTGGGATAGCAGCGCATGGGCTGAATACCTCGCCGATCGCGAAAAGAGTTTTGCTGATGTATCTGAAGAAGTTTTTCCGGGACTTTTCTAGAGCATCAGCAAAAAATATTTCACAACTGAATAGAAGAAAGTTAGAAAGAAATAAAAAAATTGAATAGGCCTCGCTCATCTGTGGCCACCGCCGACCTAACAGTTCATTCGATGGTTAATGCAAGTTTTCCAACGGAACTGAACATCTAGTGCCGACAGCGGCGTCTCTTCCCCGACGCCGCTTTCGATTCAATACAAATCCGTCGGCCGGCGGTGACCAGAGATGAGTAGGGATTAAGAGATGCGCAATGAAAGAAAGCTAGTTTAAGAATTGGGGGAGTGATGCAACATATATCAGTGATGCGCGATCGATGCGTTGAACTACTTACTCCCGCCATCATTGCTGTAGAGAATCCAGTTGTTGTCGATGCCACCCTCGGCTTAGGTGGACATACAGAGGCATTGCTTGAAAAGTTTTCTCACCTCACTGTCATTGGAATTGATCGCGACCTCGATGCGCTGGCAAAGGCAAAGCTACGCCTTGCGCCATTTGGAGATCGCTTTAAATCTGCACATTCAATCTTTGATCAATTCTCAGATGTTGTAGATAGCTTTGGCTACTCAGAGATTAATGGGGCGCTCTTCGATCTTGGCGTCTCTTCCATGCAACTTGATGAAGGTTCTCGTGGTTTCTCATACTCCCACGAAGCTCCACTGGATATGCGAATGGATCAAAGTCGAGGAATCACAGCCTCTGAAATTGTAAATACCTACCAGCCTGGTGAGCTTGTTCGCATCCTTCGTATTTACGGTGAAGAGAAGTTCGCCACTCGCATCGTTGAAAATATCGTGAAGGAGCGCGCTATTGCTCCTTTGAACTCAACATCTCAATTAGCAACCTTGGTTAAAAACAGCATTCCGGCAGCGACTCGTCGTACTGGCGGCAATCCTGCAAAAAGAACTTTTCAAGCGCTTCGAATCGCAGTCAATGATGAACTTGGCGCAATTGAGAGAGCGATACCTCAAGCACTTGAGCGCATCGCGGTTGGTGGCCGTGTTGTTGTGATGTCATTCCAATCTCTCGAAGATCGAATCATCAAAGAGCAGTTTGCAGAAGCATCTACATCTAAGAGTCCACGTGAACTTCCGATCGAACTTCCGCAATATGCAGCGAAGTTCAAGCTTGTCTTCAACTCAAGCGAGAAGCCAACAGATGCCGAGATCGAAGAGAACTCACGTGCCGCTTCCACGCGACTTCGTGCGATCGAAAGGGTGGCTGCCTAATGTCAACTGCTCTGGCTCGTAAATCAATTTCAACGACTTTAACTTCAGGTATCAAACGCCAGGTTGTAGAGACTACAGCGAAGGTTATTCAGGGTGCTTTCCCGCAAGTTTCTGTGGCACAGCAAGCAAGTCGAAAGTACTTTGCGATCTTTGTTTCCAGTATTAGCGTCGCAGGGTTCTTAGCATTGCTTGGCATTAATACCCTTCTTGCGCAAGATGCATTCACGCTATCTAATCTCAAAGTAGAAGCAAAGATGGTTGCAGATCAACGTGATGCCATTACGCGCTCTATAGATTCTCACTCGTCACCAGAGGCGCTGGCTCAGGCAGCTGCTGCCCTGGGTATGAAGCCATCTGAAACTCCTATCTTTCTCAATATCACCAGTAATCAGGAGGTAACACGTGGGTGATCTCCAGCTTGCGAAGTCTCGTATTCGAATTCTTGCGCTCGTATTCACGGTCGCTATTGCGCTCTTAAGCCTGCAACTCTTCCGTGTTCAGATAATTGAGGCTTCAAATTACAAACTTCGTGCCGTTGATGAGATGGAGACTACCCGTGTAGTCCAAGCTCCTCGCGGAGAGATTACAGATATCAATGGGGTTGCATTCGCACGTAGTGTCTCTGCAATCAGCATCGTTGTAGATCAAACGCAGATTAACGATCCAGCTCGTACAGCGACATTTGTTGCACCAATCTTGGGTCTCTCAGTTGCAGATGTTCAGGCAAGTATTACTGGCACTCGAAAGTATTCGATGGTTCTTAAGAATGGACGTCCTGCGCTCTGGTCAAAGCTCAGTACTGCAATGGAAAATTACAACGCGTCTCTTGATGGAAAGCAGCTAGGGGAGCGCATTATCGGATTCTTCCCTGAACGTTCTTATATTCGTGAATATCCATCCGGTAAGTTAATTTCTTCGTTGGTTGGATTTGTGCGAGCAGATGGCGTGGGAGCGACCGGTCTTGAATCGAGTATGAATTCAACAATCTCAGGAACTGCAGGCCGCTACTCATATGCGCGCGCTAATGGTGCTGAGATTCCTGGTTCTCAAAATGAAATTATCGCTCCAAAGCCAGGCACATCTGTACGCCTCACAATTGATCGTGATGTGCAATGGGTGGCAGCAAAGGCGATTGCAGATGCAGTTAAGAGCACCGGCGCAGTCAATGGAACAGTGATTGTGATGGATCCTCGCACGGGCGCGATTATTGCTCACGCAACAGCGCCTACTTTTGATCCAAACAACACAAAGGGTATCTCTCTAGATTTAATGCGTAATCCATCCGTGCAGGATGTGTACGAGCCTGGTTCAACTGGAAAAGTAATGACGATGGCGGCGGCGCTCGAAGAGGGAACAGTGACACCAACAACAGTTTTCTCGGTGCCTTACGGATTACACCGCGCTGGCAAGACTTTTCATGATCACGAGAAGCATGCGACTCAGCAATTGACTACAACTGGCATTCTCGCAGTTTCTTCCAATACTGGTTCGATCAAAGTTGGTGAAACCCTTGGCAGCCAGAAGCTTTACGACTATCTCACTAAATTTGGAATTGGAAGTAAGACAGGTTCTGGCCTTCCAGGAGAATCTGCAGGAATTCTGCGACCGGTTAAGACTTGGTCAGGTACAACTGCGCCAACTGTAGCCTTTGGTCAGGGATATTCAGTAACTGCAATGCAGGCTACAAGTGTCTTTGCAACAATTGCCAATGGGGGAGTTCGTGTGTCTCCAACTGTAATCGCAGGAACAAGCGATGCATCAGGTCACTTCACTCCTGCAGGTAATCGTGAAACTGTAAGAGTGATCAGTGAAGATGCGGCAGCAAAGTTGCGCACAATGATGGAGAGCGTTGTCTCGGCAAATGGAACTGCTCCTAGTGCAGCAATTCCTGGATACCGTGTTGCAGGAAAGACTGGCACCGCGCAGCGAGTCGATCCAATAACTGGAAAGTACAACGGATATACCGCTTCATTTATTGGTTTCGCTCCAGCTGATAGCCCTCGATTTGTTATCAATGTGACGCTACAACGTCCACGTAACGGTCACTATGGAGGCGCACTCTGTGGTCCGGTATTTAAGAAGGTTATGACATTTGTTCTGCAATCTGAGCATGTCGCACCTACCGGCACAACAGTTCAGCCGGTTGCTCTTACTCAGTCACAGCTCAAGACATTTAAGGCAACCCAAGTGAGTGCGAAGAACTAATGATTCGTCCATTTAATGAGTTCACTTACTCATTGAGCAAAGCGGCCGATCTTCTCGGTGCGCAGAAAATAAACTTCTCTGATTGTAATTTCACTGGCCTGACCCATGTCGACTCAGAAATTCAGCCTGGAGATATCTTCCTTGCCTTTCCTGGAGCAAAGTCTCATGGCGCTCAATACATTGAGTCAGCAAAGTCTCGCGGTGCTGTTGCAGTTTTGACTGATCAAGAAGGCGCCGCATTCTCGCATGGGGTTCCAACCTTAGTCGTGCCTTACGTTCGTGAAGCGGGCGCTGTTCTTGCATCAAGCTTCTATCGTTCACCGATTCGTGATTTGCAGAGCATTGGCATCACAGGTACAAACGGAAAGACCACAGTGTCGACGCTGCTCTACCAACTCTTCACGGCTATCGGTCGAGAGAGCGGACTCATTGGAACAGTCGAAACTCGCATTGGCACAGAGTCAATCAAGAGTTCGCGTACGACACCAGAAGCCGCTGATCTCCAAGCCTTAGTCGCGACGATGCGGGAGCGCCATTTACGTCATCTAGTAATGGAAGTTTCCAGCCACTCGCTCGATCTCAAGCGAATGGTCGGTTCACATTTCTCAATCGTCGGATTCACCAATCTTTCGCAAGACCATCTTGATTATCACAAAGATATGGAGAGTTACTTCGCTGCTAAATCGAAACTCTTCTCAACAGAGTATGCAGATTTAGGCTTCATCAACATTGACGATGCTTACGGTCTTCGCCTCTTCCAGTCAGAGAGCATCCCGATGATCTCACTCTCTCGCAGCAATCAGAGCGCAACATGGCACTTCACTTCAATCTCTCCAACAACTAGTGGAACAGATTTCACCATCCGCGGCAAGGACGGCATTCTCATCGAATCATCCACTTCCTTACGAGGTGGGTTCAATCTCGATAACTTACTTCTTGTAATCTCAATTGCATATGAGTGTGGAGTTGATCCGCTGGAGATGGCAGCGCTTCTTCCAACCTTAAAAGGTGCTCCAGGACGTCTTGAGCAGATCTCATTGGGACAGGGTTTCAACGCGCTAGTTGATTACGCTCACTCGCCAGATGCAGTCGTGAACGTCCTTCAGGCGCTACGGGAATTTACCTCTGGCCGGGTTATTGGCGTCTTGGGATGTGGCGGCGATCGTGACTCTAGTAAGCGTTCTTTGATGGGGGAGGCGCTCTCTCAAGGTTGCGATGTTGCAATCTTTACCAGCGACAATCCTCGGAGCGAAGACCCAGCTCAGATACTTACGGAGATGACTCAATCTCTCTCCATACAAGAGCCTTCATCTGTGATTGTCGATCGAGCGGCTGCAATTCGTTATGCAGTATCGCTTGCGACTCCAGGTGACACTGTCGTCATTCTTGGTAAGGGTCATGAAAGCGGCCAAGAGATTCAAGGAGTTGTGGCGCCCTTTGATGATCGACTACAACTGGCATTAGAAATCGAGTCGAAGCGATGATTCCAATGAAGGCGAGCGAGATCGCTCGTGTAATAGGCGGAGAACTTCATGGCTCGGATGTAGAAGTCTTGGAGCGAGCCTTCCTCTCTTCCAGTCAATGTATCGAGGGCTCAATCTTCCTTGCGATAAAGGGCGAGAATGCTGATGGCCACGACTTTGTAACTGATGCATTTTCGCATGGTGCAATTCTTGCCATCACCTCAAAGGCAGTCTCCGAACGTTGCATCGTAGTTCCCGACGTAACAGTGGCAATAGGTCACTTGGCGTCTCATGTCCGCAATACCTTGAAAGAACTGACAGTTATCGGCATTACCGGTTCGCAGGGAAAGACCACGACTAAGGAGCTTCTCTCTGCAATCTTAAGTTCAGTCGCACCAACAATCTCCCCGCAAGGAAATAACAATAATGAACTTGGCGTACCTATCACTCTCTTGCAGTGCAAGGCAGATACCAAGTACTGCATTGTTGAGATGGGCGCGCGACATCAAGGAGATATCGCAGCTCTCGCTACAATTGCAAAGCCGGAGATCGGCGTTGTGCTCAAGGTTGCAGCGGCTCACCTAGGTGAATTTGGCTCACTTGAAATTATTGCCAAGACAAAGTCGGAGATGATTTCATCGCTATCGCCCAATGGAATTGCCATCTTAGGACAGTACGATCCAATGACTGCGGCGATGGCATCCCTCCATTCAGGAAAGACAATCACATTCGGAGAGACACCATCTTCTGAGATTCGTGCAACTGATATTGAAATTCGTGAAGGGCGCCCTCACTTCGAATTAGTAACTCCAGAAGGGCGCTCGACCGTAACTCTGCGCCAGTATGGAACTCATCAGATTGCAAATGCACTCGCAGCGGCAGCTGTCTCATATGCGCTCGGATTAACTACAGATCAAATAGCAGGTGCGCTCTCAACAGCTGAGGTTCATGCGCGTTGGCGCATGGAGGTGAGAACGCTTGATGATTTGGTGATCATCAACGATGCCTACAACGCAAGTCCTGATTCAATGGCCGCAGCGCTCCATACGCTTGCCCATCTATCGCAAGAGCGGGGCGGTGAATCCTGGGCATTCCTTGGAAATATGCGCGAACTCGGCGAGTCATCTACCCAGGCTCATGCAGAGATTGGCACCCTTGCTTCCAGTTTAGGTATCGACCATCTAGTGACAGTAGGAGCTCCCGATTATGCAAAAGGCATTACAGATGGCTCGCAGATTGCGATCCATATCTGTCGGGATAAATTCGAGGCACTTTCATATATTCAATATCTCAACCGAGGGGATGTGGTGCTCTGTAAAGCCTCGCGTTCAGATGGATTAGAAGAAATTGCAGAGAATATCGAAAATATTTGGAATGCAAAGTTGAGAGATGAAGGAGTCGAAGAATGAGAGAGATTTTGATGGCAGGAGGGCTAGCCCTCTTCTTCTCCCTCTTCGGAACACCGCTATTGATCAAGGTGCTCGTGCGTCGCGGCTATGGTCAATTTATTCGCGATGA
>JACCDK010880878.1_pt1 | contig 18410 bp, 14 predicted proteins | sample 7445871 | NCBI WGS metagenome assembly JACCDK01 (sample SAMN15323436, study PRJNA562643) | freshwater metagenome | isolation source: river surface water | place: USA:Blue River Watershed | collected 2017-08-15
CTTGTAGCAAATGGCATCCATCCAAGTGTTTTTGAAAATAGAGAAACTAGAAATGCACTACAACTTACCAATGAAGCATGGTACGCCGAGCATCTTGCCAATTTATTATTAATAGAATTTACGCAAGGTAAATTTGATGATATCAATAAAATGCTAGAAAAAAGCCTGATACAGCATAATCCTAGTATTCCAATAATTCAATTTTCAATTGTAGAACTAAATACTATTAGAGCCCTATTGCATCAATTAATTGATGATTGGCAAGCGGTTAATGAAGGGGATTATTTAAGTCTAAACTTTACAATCCAAGCTTAAATATATTTTTCAAAAGATCTTTTTATTTTTCACCGTTTCATGATGATCTATGATACTTATATGATATATAAAATATATTATATACCTTAGTGACAACTATTGAACACTCAACCACAATAAATGAAAATATTTATTTATTTGCTTGTTTTTTTTACGCTTTGCAATCCAAAAAAAGAACAAAAGAAAAAGGAGATTGTAAAAAAAAGTGAATTCATCAAAAAGATCGATACAGTATTAAATAAAAGAATTTTACAGGCAGTTGATAGCATACTAATAAAACATAAATTTAATGGTCAGATACTAATTGCGAAAGACGATATTGTTCTTATAGACACGTCTATAGGTTTTATTAATTTTAAAGATTCTTCTAGAATTAAAAGGTCTACCTCATTTCATCTAGCATCTGTTTCAAAAACATTTACAGGCATGATGTGCATGAAACTGTATGAAGAAAATAAATTAGATTTTAGTGACCTAGTAACGAAATATTTACCTTTGTTTCCTTATAAAAGCGTAACAATTGGTGAATTACTATCACATACAAGCGTTTTACCTGATTATGCAAATTTTATAACAATCGAGAAAAAAGATTTTCTCAAGAAAAAAAATAATACTGATTTTGATAAATTTTCTAAAACCGATTTAAATTTTTACACGAATGAAGATATCTTAGACTATATTATTAAATATACACCAAATCCAATATCGAATCCTAAGAAAGAATTTCAATATTGTAATACAAATTATGCTATTCTAGCTATTATTATTGAAAGGATAACAAACATGGATTATCCTTCAGTTTTAAATAAGTATATATTTAATAAATATGGTTTAAAAAACACCTTTGTATTTACTAGAAATAACATTGATACATATATACCCTCTTATAAAGAAAATTATGAAGCATGGGGATTAGAAAAATTTGATTTAATTTATGGTGATAAAAATATCTACAGCAATACAATTGATTTACTGCTATGGGATAACCTATTAAAATCTGAAAGCTTTCTCAAAAAGAAAACCATTGAATTTGCTTATGACCCCAAAAGTGTTATAAACAAGGAAAAAAAGACTTATGGATATGGATGGCGATTAAGTTTTCCCAAAAATGAAGAAAAAATAATTTACCATAATGGTTGGTGGCATGGAAACAATACAGCCTTTATCAGGCTATTAAAAGAAAATGCAGTTATTATTATTCTAGGAAATAGATATAACGAATATATATATTCACACAAAAAGTTTATAGATATCTTAAGAGATATAAATTAGTCTCTAATTATTAAAGTGCTAGATTCTTATTCACCCAAGTAACATATTGTTTCAAATGCCTATTGTATGTATCACCTGTAGCGTATTTCACATACTTTAAAAAATGATAATAATCTTGATTCGGATATTTTGTTCTCCATTTTTCAATTCTAGCATCTTGCCATTTTTTATAATATTGAATGGACTCATAATCAGATTGAAATTTTAAACATTTATTACCAGCACCTATGAATCCAAAAAGATTGTGGAAATCATAGCAACAGTTTTTACACTTCATCCATCCAGTTTCCACAATTGACTGTGCGACCACAAATTCGGGGTACTGAATTTTCTCATTCTTGATTAAGTCGTAAAACTTTTGAACACGTTCTTTAACAGATGGAGAAATCTGTGAAAAATTTAATTTAGGTATCAACAATAATGCAACAATGAAGACAAGAATACTTTGTTTCATAAAATTATTTTTTGATTGCAACTAATTGATTTTGGTTTTTTGAACTCCAATGGTAGCCCAATGAAAATTTAAGTCCACCTTTATAATACGAACTATTCTTATAAGCATCATCTAATAGTTTTTGATATAGAGACTCAGAAAAGTCTTTAATCGGTTTTTCATAAATACCATATAATTCTATGTTCCATTTAGACAAATCGAATTTTTTAAATGGTACACCAGTATCATCTTGCACAAAGTACTTATTTTTTGTTAAAACAAGTTGCTGAATAGTGCTAAATGTAGAATCATAATGCATTAAATATGAGGCAGACTTAACAAATCCATTAGACAAATTAGATACATAATTTTTCAAAAAGTTCAGGGACTTTGAAGATTTCTTTAATCCTCTATTCGACAAATCTGCAGAATAATAATTCAATAATTGAAATCGATTGTACGTTTTATCAAAAAGCTTTATTTCTACGCTTAGCTTATTTTTATTTTTTTCTGAAATATCAACATATTTTTTTTCAAAATTTGAATCAACGATAAAATATTTAACATGTATTATATCATGATTGGTCATCGCAGCAGACCAAAGTAAAATTGGCAATACCCCATTTATCTTTGTTTTCTTGCTAAAATCATCTTCCATGTTCTTAGTAATAAAATAACTACGCATGTATATATCTCTCATTACAGTATCAAAGTCCTTAACATATTCGAAAAATTCAACTTTATTAAGTTTAGAGACATCGACAATATCACCGATATTTTCAATGGCTGACATGAAATATTCAGAGGCATTCGGATATAAATAATAAGCATGTATGAAATCAGCTCCAGAAAAAGGATAAAATACAAAGCTAGTATCAGCAACTTTATTTCGCTTCATGATGCCTTGGTTCCAATTAGTAATTAAACTCAACCTGTTTTCAAAGATTGGTTTAATTTTCTCACTTTGAGTTTGATAGAAAGATACTAGAGAAGATTGATCTACATCGTTAAAAGGCGTTGTATCTTTTGCGGCCACCCTTTGAGCATAATTGTTATATATCGAATCAACCTCATAGTCAATTTTGACTTTTGCTGAATTATCTTCAGACGAATTCTTATTATTTTTTTCGTTGCAAGAAAAAAATAAAATAATAATCAGGGATAGCTTAAATATTTTTTTCATTTATTTTTTCTTTTTTCTATTATTTGTTTTATTACTTCCTACTGTTTTTTTAGTTGGGGCTTTTTTAAATGTCTTTTTACTTGTTTTTTTTGATGTTACCATCTTTTTTTTGCTCTTGGGCTTTCCTTTTATTGATTTTTTAGTTAGCGCCTTTTTATACGTTCGTTTTTTTACTGGCTTCTTTTTAGAATACTTCTTATTCTTTTTACTGACAGCGCCTGTGGGATATCTTATTGCTTGTAAGGAACTCTTTTCTAATATGAATATATCCGAAAGCAACTCGCCAGTTCGAACATTGGCATATGTTTCCGGATCAATTGAAAAATCTTTATATCGCGTTTCAAAATGTAAATGTGGCCCATTTGATCGACCAGTTGTACCGCCCAGGCCTACTAATTCACCAGCCTGTACATACTGGTTTTCAGAAACACTAATTTTACTTAAATGGCCATAAACAGTTTCTAAACCATTTAGATGTCTTACAACAACACAGTTCCCGAAACCAGACGAATTAAATCTAGCATAGCGCACTACACCATTAAATGCAGATACAACTGAATCACCTGTTCTTAAAAATAAATCCAACCCTCTATGCATCCTCCCCCATCTCCATCCATATTTAAAATTTAAGTTCCCATACCAAGTCATTTGAAATTTTTCACCCTTTTGAACCAAGGGAATTTCAATTTTTGTTGGCAGATCCGCATATGTAAAATCATCATAAGTAAAAACTTGAGTGTTATCCCAGTATTCTAAAAATATTGGATTTTCGGAAAGTAATTTTTCTGAAATCAATGCTGCACTATCACTATCAAGAGGTTCTGTTGCAACCCAATTTTTTTTGAAAGAATTGAGATTTTTCTTAATTATTGAATCTTTAGGAAATGACTCTTCAAATATTGTGTCTTTTGTAATTAAATTAATTACAGTATCCTTATTTAAATTATGTAAGGTATAGCTATTATTTAGTGCATTACCTTGTTTAGTAGTAAAAAGTAAATACAATAAAGAAAAAGAAATGATATAAAATACTTTTTTAAACATTAGTTCTGATTTTTATTTAAATAATTATCATACTCTTTTTTAAAAAAGTAATATCCGTCTATAATAAAACCATTTTTATAATCTCCATCAATACTAATATCAAATCTTTTGGCAAAATCAGGATAACTACTATTTATCCATTTTCTAAATCTATCCCCTTCTGCTTGATTTTTGAATGGTAAATATAAATTGGGATTTGAATCATGTTTTTTAAGATATAAGCTATCGTTATAGGCAATAAACAATTTGGCATTTTGGGGTACCCACCAACGAAAAAATTTAGATCCAAAATCTGAAACACGCAAACATCCAATACTATTAGGGGTTCCAAGCATCCCTCTTGGAAGATAATTCAAGGCAATTTCGTGAATACCATTTCGTCTCATTGAATTCGGATATGACTTATCTGGCTCAATTAATAAAAAGTTGGGTAATTCAACTTTTCTATCATAAATCGTAATACGATTGTTTCCTCCACCTACCTCATTATCACGTTCAATATCTAATGAATCATAGGACCTCTCTGTATCCCAATTTTTACTAGTTATTCGGTTGAGACCTGCATAATATCCTCTACGGTTTCCAACTGGAACATACTCCATTGTTGCTTTAACCTTATTACCATTAGCATCAGTTCTAAACATGAAATCCTGTCTTTTTGCTGAAGTTGCAAACTTGCCAACTAATTTTAAAGTATCATCGCAAGCCTCGCATAATACCAACACTTGTCCAGCCGAATAAACTTTCTCACCATTAATCGAATATTCTCTAGATATCGGAATGATTTTATATTTCCATACCTTTTCAATAAAGTTAATTAAGCGTTCACCTTTTGAACCATACTTGGTTTTTATATCACCATAAACGGTTTTTAAATTTTGTTCGGAATATACAATTGTATCTAGTTTTTCTAAAAGCGCTTTAGGAAAAGACTTGAATTCAGAAAGTGTTGATAAACTAGGATAAATTTCATAGATACCCGTTCTTTTTCCGTCCAATGAAAGAGAATTAAAATCTCCTACAATAAATCTGTTCCTATAGGGATTATTTGACGGTAAAGAATCGTTTATTAGATCTTTGTAATCAAATCCTGGCCTCGTACCTTTTTCCCACATATTTGGATCTTTAAGTAAGGCCAAGTAGCAAGGATTATTTAAATATCTAGTACGAATTTCTTCTATAGTTAATGAATCAAGGTTCTTACGGTTTGTCTTATGTATCTGTGCTTGATCAATTACAACTTTATTCTGAACAACTAAGGAATTATAAATGAAAAACAGTATTGTGAATCCAATGATAACCAAAGCAAATATTAGCCACTTAGTTTGTTTCATCATAACTTATAAGATTGATTAAAGTCTGTTATTTATTGGGGTGTGCTTAAAATATATAAATTAACATGAAAATGAAGCCTTAGTAAAATTAAATTAAATTTTTTATATATGTGAATTAAGTACTATGTTTTTAAGTATTTTTAGTGAATTAAAATATTAATTAATAAAATAATGTGTTTGATACAATAATTTAGGAAGTCCTTATGGAAAATATTTTTAAATATTCGTTTGAAAAACCCTGGTTTTTTACCAACTTATCATTTCTTGGAGCACTTGGGATTTTTTTAATGATATATTCACTTTTGCTGGACAAACCAGTTGTTAAAAAGCTATTTCTAATTTTATTTAGCCTATTTTTTTATTACAAATCGAGTGGGCCTTATTTAATTATTTTCATTTCAATGATTATCGTTGATTATAACTTCGCAATATTTATTGAAAAGATTTCCAATGCATTATATAAAAAGTTATTATTATCTATATCAATCATATTAAGTCTCAGTTTCTTATTGTATTTTAAATATGCAGGATTTTTTGTAATTAATTTTAATGCCATATTTGAGGGAAACATTGACATTCCGAAATTGTTTTTGCCAATTGGGATATCATTTTATACGTTTCAATCAATTAGCTACATCATAGATGTGTACAATAAACAAATTTATTCTACTAAAAAGTTTATTGACTATGTTTTTTATATGACTTTCTTTCCGCACTTAGTAGCGGGACCAATTGTAAGGGCTAGAGATTTTATATATCAAATTGATTCCCCATTACAAATAGATAAAAATGTATTTAAAGAAAGCTTATTTAGAATTCTATTAGGCTTGGGAAAAAAATTATTAATTGCAGATTATCTAGCAAAATATGTAGACATCATACATTCAGATCCTAGTAATTACTCTGGGTTAGAAAATTTAATATCAATGTATGTTTATTCATTTCAAATATATTTTGATTTTTCGGGATATTCAGATATAGCAATAGGCATAGCGTTAATCTTAGGATATAAACTAAAAGAAAACTTTGATCATCCTTATTTGGCTGAAAATATAACCAGCTTTTGGAGAAAATGGCACATGTCACTAAGTTCATGGCTAAGAGATTATTTATACATCCCAATGGGAGGAAACAGAAAGGGTGTATTCAATACCTACCTTTTTCTCTTAATAACAATGACGGTTGGAGGTTTTTGGCATGGTGCCAAATGGACTTTTATCATTTGGGGTATACTCCATGGAATTGGGTTGATGGTGCATAAGCTTATTGGTAAATATAATTTTGTCAAGTTTTTTTCAAATAGAGCAGTAAATATTTTTATAACTTTTAATTACATTAGTTTACTGTGGATATTTTTTAGATCCACTGACACCACCACTGCGATTGAATCATTAAACAAAATATTTTTTCATACAGACTACACGCAAATAGTGGGCTTTTATTTAGCTCGAAAAGAAGTTATTTTATTTTTAGTTATTTCAAGTATAATCATATTTTTTATTAATTATTTTAAAGAAATAATTATCAGAATTTATAATAAAGTGCCTATTTATGTTACCCTTGTTTTTATAATTATCTTTTTTCAAATTATCATACAAGTCAAAGACAATATAGTCGAGCCATTCATCTATTTTCAATTCTAAAAAATGAATTATAAAAAATTAGTTTTAATATATACTTTAGTAAGTTTTTTTTTACAAATTGATGCGCAACCATTTGATATAGAAAAAAATAAAATTCTATATGAAGCGCATTTATATGGTTTTTATAAAAAAATCCAAGAAAATAAAAATGAAACTAAGGTTTTGCATTTAGGGGATTCACACGTAATGATAGGAAACTTTTCAAATGAAATTCGAAGATTATTTGATAGTGCTTTTTCGATTAAATCATTTGGCTGGTCATTTCCCAATCAAATAGGAAAATTCAATACATTTTATACAACGAGTAAATTAATCAGCGGAAAAACAAGTTTTACAAATAATTTACAAGCTGAAAAGAAATATTTAAATGGGATTGCTGGGCAATCCATTCAGTTTCTTGGCACAAAAACAGAAATAGAATTTTCACTAAAAAACTTACCGGCTAATTTTCTCTATTTCAATAAGCTAAAGGTTTTATATCAGACAGATTCTCTACTGAGTATGACTTTAACCGTATCTGATAGCACCAACAAATATATGCTCAAGGTTGATTCAATGACCAACCAAAAAGCGAATACAATTTACTATACAAAAAATGAAAGAGTCACAGAATTTAGTTTCAATAATAATTATAAGAAGCTAAAGTTAAGTGTTGAGAAAAGAGACAGTTCTAGCTTATTTAATTTGCTCGGTATTTATTTAGAAAATACAAATAATAAAGGGATTGCCTATAGCAGTTTGGGTGTTGGCGGATCAAGTTTATATTCAATAACAAATAATAATTCACTCTTGTTAAATGATATAAATATTTATCAACCAGATCTTATTATACTTTCTTTCGGCTCAAATGATGCTTATAATAAATCATTCGATTCTGTCAAATACAAATCTAAACTCGAATCTTTCATAGACAGTATTGTAAAAAAACAACCAAACGTCTCAATTCTATTAACATCTCCTCCTGATTCAAGATCAAAAAATAGAGAACCAGTAAGTATAGAAAAAATCCAGGAAGTGTTTTCAATAATTGCAGAAAACCATCCTAATGTTGCATATTGGGATTTAAGATCAATTATGGGTGGAAAAAATTCAATCCATGAATGGCTTAGATTAAAACTGGCAGCAACTGACAAATTACATTATACAAAAGCAGGATATGAGTTACAAGCTCAATTATTAATGAAAGCTTTATTAAAATATTAGTTATGAATATGTCAAGAAAAAACACATTTTTATTTGGCTTAATGCTGGTGTTTATTATTGGACTATTATTTATTTATGAAAATTCGGATTATAAGATCACTCTTTTGAATTACACATTAAAAAAGAGCACTGAATTGGAAATTATAGAGAAAAAAACCAAAACTCCAATCAAAAAGAAAATTAGTGCTCCAGTAAAAAAAGAAATTAAAGTTTTACAAAACAAACGAATTTTACTTGCAGGTGATTCAGAAGCTGGATCTATAGTTTATGAAATTCAAAAATATGCTGTACTTAATGGACATAATTTATGTAGAACCATTATTTGGAACAGCGCATCAGATAATACGTATGCAAATACTGACACCCTAAAAAACAACATTCAAAGATTTAAGCCAGAATATATAATTTTTGTAATTGGTCTTAATCAGGTATTTCAAAAGTACTTTGATAACTCAAAAACTTCAATTGAAAAAATCCTCGGAGAATTTAAAGATATTCCTTACACATGGGTTGGTCCAGCTAATTGGGTAAAGGACAATGGAATTAATCAAGTTTATCAAGAAAATATTGATAGCGGTGCGTTTTTCTTATCTGGAAACTTGGTTCTAGAAAGAGGAACGGATGGAAGGCATCCTAGCACAAGTGGTTCAAAAAAATGGGTTGATTCAATTTGTTACTTTTTAACAAACAAAGCTAAATATCGAATAAAAATGGAAAAGATAGATACTGCCTTTAAAAGGCCTAGATTAAATATTTTAAACCTTACAGTGAAAAGCGATTAATTATTTTGTTGTTAAATTCCTAAAAAAAGCCAAAACATTATCTACTTCTGAATTCCAAAAATTGTAATCATGTTTTGCATTTTCGGAATAATTATATTTTATAATTAAATTAGGATTCTCTTTCCGTATGCTTTCAACTAATGCCATAGATTGCTTAATTGGAACAATCGGGTCTTTTTTTCCGTGCGCTATATATAATGGCCTCTGAAATTCTTTAACCCGATTAACTATATTGTTATCTCCTTTCCAGAATAAAGGATATTTTTCATAAGCACCAAGTGCATTGATCATTAGATTATCATTTTTTTGAAGCGTTGGGTCAAAATCACCAGATAAGCATGCTGCGCCTGAAAATATTTGAGGATTCTCTAATAATAAAATTGCTGCTCCTCTACCGCCCGTGGAAAGCCCTAATACATAATTCCTGTTTTTTGAAGATAAAATGCCTGATTTTAGTAGCGGCTTATATACACTATCCATGATCCAAGTGCGTGTTGGGTATTTTCTAAGCAGCGCACTAGTTTGAGGTAAATTTTCTTTTAAATAAACACTTTTTTTTACCTCTACAAAAATTAGATTAAATCCAATTTTAGCTGCTTTTTGACATAAGGTTGTTTTTGTACACCATTCTAAGTCAGAAAAATTATACCCAGGTAACACCAAAAGATTATAAGCTGGCTTCTCTGCATATTTTATTGTAATAGGCACAAGTAATTTATTATAATACTTATTTATTGTGGTGTCTGTAATTGAATTTGAAAATAAAGTCAAAACAAATGCTAGCAACATAAAAACTAGTTTCCAAATTTAACATAAGAAATACATGGATCATTCCATTTGTAAGATGGATAATAGCTCATTGGCCTTATGATCACATAAGATGTATAAATTTTATTAAAATACAATGTTTGAATTTGATCTATGTCCTCAAGATCGATCATTACAGAAGATCCATTTGAAAAAGTCAAATACGCTGTCCGCAATCTCAAATTTAAAAAGTATAAATTTCCTAGATTTGAAAAATTGGGGTAATGTGCTCCTCCATGAATTTTAATATTGTCAATTAGCCTATCGCTATTAAAATTAATTTTAATCCAACAAGTTTCGCGGTCTTTCGGTGCGGGTGACCACCATGTAAAAAGACTGTTGTCATTTATGTTTTTAGATCCATAAGACAATCCATAAGAATTGGGCATGTAAGAAGAAGTCGTTACATAACTTGCGTTGTTGCTGCCAACAATAGGTGGTATATAAGCTTTTTGGCTATTAGAAATCAAAGCAGACAATAAAAAAATAAATAAAATTAATTTAGTGGGTTTATTTTTTTGCATATTCATATAAAACATTACTGATTTTTCTAAATACATCAATTCCAGGAGTAGTATAAATTACCCTGCGTTTATAATAACTTTTTTGTTTGTAATTTAACATTGAAACTGACAAAAAGTATTTCACATTATTCTCTTCATCGTTAAAAAACATTACATCTGAAATATAACCTCCTGCATTTCCATTTTTACTATAAATTTTTATACTATTACTTTGCTTATTAAGAAATGCAGATGGCAATAAGTATTTATGAAAATGATTAGGGATATTTTGATAATTTGGGACTGAATTTGGATAGGAGGAGAGTGTAGTTTTTAGAAAATCTAAATTTTTACTGCTTAGGAATAATTTAAAATCAGGATTAAATGATTTAGGATAAAATAATTGAATCATTAATCTATGAATAGAATGAAGACTTATGACATTACTACTTCGTGAATTTGGGTAATTTAAATAAACAGATTGCTCTATAGTTCTCAAAGAATCCTTTATACACCCTATTTTATACTTATTACTTGAATTATTTTTTTGAAAATACAACCCACCGTGTTCATTGACGCCTTGGTATGTACAGCCAGCATAAAATCGGTTTCTTAAAATAATATTATTTAACGAAAGCTCTTTCATTCGTTGATTAAAATATGTAGGGCCAGAAAAGTTAAAAAAGAAGTTATAGGCATCATTATTACTCATAATAAGCATCTCACGTAATAAAATATCCAAATTAGGGCGTATTTTATTGTTTACATACTTATCGGTGTTGAAATCACAAGAGCAGGTTTCGCTATTAACAAAGGTATTTAAGTCAATTCCGTACTCTTCTTCAAATTTACTAAATAACTCTAATGACGTAATGGCTATCGGTAATTTAATTAAACTTGCTGGATGAAAATAGTGCTTATCCTTATTTAAGGAATAGTCGTGAAGTGTGATATCACTTTTACTTGCATCAACTTTTGTGAAATTAATTTGCAGATGATACTTATCTTGATTTTCCAAAACAAGATCAATTAACTTGTCTTTCCCTTTTAATAAATTGATTAATTCGTTGTCTTTATGGTTTACTACTGACTGACTAATAGATCTAAACGATATTAGTATACTTACTATAAAAAGAAGATATTTTTTTGAGTAAATCAATATTTTAGTTTCTGATTGTTTGCAAATTACTTTCTCCATGAGCAGAATTATACCCTAATGAAAAAGGTAATTTTTTTGCTCCTAAACTATCATATGCTTTTTTTAAGTCTTTCTGGAAGTTAAAATGAAATAAATTAATCAAGCGATTATAATCACCATATAATGAAACTATTCTATTTGATTCGACAAAATATTTATATGGAATTCCAGTATCATCTTGAACGTGAAATTTAGAATTGTTAACTATAAAATTTTTAATCGTCGTAAAATTATTTAAATGCATTAAATAGGAAGCAGCTTTATTAAATGTATAAATACTAGTGCCTTTTTTAGAAACCCAATCCAAAAATTTAGTGTCATTTTTTAAATTAGCGTCTGAAAGATCTTTCGAAAAATAATAAATGTGTGACTTTTTATTATTAGGTAGGTAGAAATCCACAATAAATACATTTGGATTTTCTTCTTTATCATTTTCTACAATCTCGCCTTTTTGAACATCCCAAATGCCCATTTTGACATCTTCTATCTTACAATTAATACGCTTTAAATAAAAAATGATAACGTCAGCTAAACCAGCGTTTTGAAACTGTTTACTCATATCCTTAGTTCTAAAAAAACCTAAACGAGACGAATAAAAAAATATTTGAGGTGTCTTCGATAAAAAACTGTCAATCTTGTTTTCAGAAAAAATCAATGACGCACGAGAAGCAGCTTTTTCTAATCCTACTAATATATAATTATCTGCATTTGAATATAATGCCGAAGCAAATGCAATATCTGGGCCACTAAAAGGGTAAAAAACAGTATAATTTTGGCTGTTTATGTAAGGTATGATTTCTGATTTAGACCACTCAGACATAGGTAAAAGTGTCTTATTGTAATGTCTACTCCAATCTTCATCTAGCTTAGCATATACTTTTTTTTCTTGTGGTGATAAGTTAACACTATCTAAGCCGGCAATTTTTATTGCGCGTTGATCATAAACAGTTGAGGCCATACTAGGTTCAACAACAATAGTATCTATTTTTTGTATTACATCAGCAGTATCATTAGTTGGTTTATTATTACATGAAATCAGAAAAACCAATAAAATTACACTTACTATTTTTGTAGACATAGATTTTTTGTTGCTAGCTAAATAATAAATTATCAATCCTAGCACTAAAAAAACCGCGCAGTACAATGCTTGTTCTGGCTTAGCTGTTACAACATAATACATAATCCAAATATTAAAAACTGCATATAATATTGGCGGAATTGGATATAAAGGAACCTTAATGGGCCTTTCAAGCGATGGCGATTTAATACGCAAAATGATTACTGCTATTGATGTAAGGGTTGTAAATAGACAGAGAATTAAACCCATTGTTGAAATTATAAAATCAAAACTACTCGTTGACAAAATCACTATTGCTATAAATGACTGTGTTATAATAGACCTATATGGAATACCATTTTTATTACTCTTTACGAAAAACGAAAAGAATGGATAATCTTGTGAAATAGTATGAATAACTCGAGGCCCAACCATTATTAAGGCTCCTATAGAAGAAATTAAAAAGAAAGAAATTAAAGAGGATATTAAAATTGCGCCATTTTTTGTAAATAAGTTTTTTGCAACATCGAAAACGAAATCCTCTTTACCTACCAGTTGATCTTGCTTACTGGATAATAGAAAAACCAAATTTATGAGTGTATAAATCGCAATAACAGATATTACACCAAATAAAATAGATCTAGGTACAACCTTTTGTGGATTCTTAATGTCATCAATAATATAAGAAGATGCATTCCATCCTGAATAAGCATATGAAACATATATCAAACTAACCCAAAATGCAGGCGACAACATCTCTTGTTTATAATTACCGGTTACCAAATTGCTTGTTCCTATAGCGCTTTGATTACTATAGAAGACTGCTATAAAACCAATAACAATAAATAAAACCAACAATAAAATTTTTGAAAAAGAAGTAAATATTTGAAGAATGGAACTATGAGACAAACTGATACAATGAAATGCGGTTAAAATTAAAATGAGTGGGACTGAAACATATATTGGATTAATATCAAGACTACTCATATCTATAAAATACTTGGAAAAAGCATGGGCTGCTGCTGCAATTGGAGCTGCAAAACCTACTATTGAAGATGTCCAACCAGATAAAAAACCAACTCGGTCACCAAAGGCTTCTCTTAAGAAATTATATTCTCCTCCAGATTTAGGATATGCAGCACTTAACTCCGCATAACAAAAAGAACCATTTAAGGCTAAAAATCCACCAAATAACCAAAGTGCGATAATTGAGATGTAACTTTGTAAACCAATAAGCTGAAAACCCAATGAGGTAAATACTCCTACGCCAATCATATTTGCTACTACAATAGAATACGCTGTATTAAAACCAACTTTATTTTTATCCATTATTTTACAATCTTTTACTGGCAACCGTGGCCAAATTTATACATATAACATTATAAAATTAATACATTTGTGGACAAATAACTGTAAACGCATTAATTATATCCCTTTTTGATTTAAAATATGTGTTTTCCGGATGTCGAAACAAAAACAAAACAGCAACAATGAAAACGAGATTAATATTAATAATCGCATTAAGCATTAGCATTTTAAACCTCAATGCTCAAGAGCGTTTTTTAAAAAGAGCACTAGATGAAATAAGCAAAAACAACTTAATTAAAGCATATGAAAATCTAGCTACTTATGAAAAAAAAGAAGGCAAAAAAGCGGAATATTACTTCATCAAAGCATGTATTGGTTTAAATGAAACTGAGGACTATTTAAAACTAGATACGGCATATTTTGATTTAGCGGAAGCTGAAAAGATGTTATCAATGTTGGAAAATCAAAATGAAAAAAATGACCTATGCAAGAGTATAGGTTTTTGTACTGATAATATAACAAAGTTATTTGATAAGCTAGATAGCACTTTAACTCAAACTTATTTAAGAAACGAGAATTTAATTATTGTTGGTTCATTTTTAAAAAAGTATCCAGAAAGCAAGTATTTAAATGAAATTAAACAATGGAGAAATAAATTAGCATACATAGAAACTGTTAAAATTAATTCTGAAGATGCATATAAAATATTTATATCGAAATATCCTGATGCTAATGAAATAGAAGATGCTACCTATAATATGTGGAAAGTGGGATATGAAAATGCCAGTAAGATCAATACTATAGAATCATATAAGTCATTTATTAATAAATATTCAAACGCGCCACAAGTCAAAGAGGCGAGAAAAAATATTGAAAACATCGAGTGGAATAAAATTAAAGACTCTAAAAGTATTTATGATTTCAAAAATTATTTAACTAAGTATCCAAAATCGGAAAATACAAAACAAGCAAATGACAAAATAGAAAATATATCATGGAATAATACATTAAGTGAAAATTCTGTAGAAGGCTATAATAAGTTTATTAATGAATTCGCAAGCTCTAAATATATTTCGGAAGCTAAAGAAAATCTTGAAAACATAAGCTGGACAGCAATTGCTGATTCAAAAGTTCTATCTGATTTTGAAAAGTTCATAGTACTATTTAAAAATTCCAAATATCAAGAACTAGCCAATTTAAAAATTAAAGAACTAAAAAGTGATGTTCTTCCTTATTTAAATAAAAATAAAAAATATCAATTAATCAATGTTTCAACAAATAAATTCGTCGACAATAATGAATATGATCAAATATTTGTTTCAGAAAAAGGAAAGTTTATAGTTACTAAATATAATAAAAGAGGTGTTATTGATGCTGATGGAAAGGTTGTACTACAACTAACATACGATTGCATAGGTAACTTTAATAGAGGTTTTGCTCAAATTAGTGTTGGAGGGAAATATGGATTTGTTAATACACAAGGAGAAATTGTAATACAGCCAACATTGACCACTGTGCAAGAAGTTGAGAATAGGGGATATATTGTTTCTAAAGAAATTGATGGAAAAACTTTGTATGGATTTGTTGATACTCTACTTCAGGTATCAATACCATATTCATATGATGAATTGCTTGTCGTGTCAGATGGATTTATAGCAAAGAAATTAGGCAGCAAGTTGTTATTAGACATAAATGGAAAAACTATTTATACGTTTAATTACAATAACGTTTATTTAGCAAACCAGGGAAAATCTTTATCTAGTTCAATTTTTGTTGTTGAAAATAAATCTAAATTTGGAATTACAGATTATAAGGGCAGGATTATAATTCCACTAAATCATAAAGAAATCATTTCAGATAGTTCTGGGAAATATTTTATAGTAACTACTGGTGATAATAAATCAGCCCTGATTGATTCTTCGAAAAACATTTTGATTCAACCAGGACAATATATAATTTCTTATTTATCGAATGATGTTTATGCAATTAGAAATGAAGCATATGGAGAAAATTTACAAATAAGATTATATAATGTAAAGCTAAAAAAATATTTAAACCTAAAACCTTATCAAGATGTGTCTTCTAATTTTTCGGACGGATTACTTGCAGTTTTAATTAATAAAAAAGTAGGGTACATTAACGAAAATGGAGATTTGATAGTAGAGCCAATATACGACAGGGATGGATTAAATTATACATATATGGAAGGAGAAGAAGGCTATGAAGGTGGAGAGCATTATACCGAAACTAATATGTCAACTTTTTACAACAATTGCTCAATTATTAATGCAAGTAAATATTCTATTGAAAGCCAAATTTGGAAATCCAGTTATGATTTTTCTGATGGTTTAGCGGTAGTTAAAATTGGCGAAAAACATGGATTCATTAATAACAAAGGACAAATTGTGGTGCCAATTATATATGATTATGCAGAAGCATTTATAAATGGAGTTGCATATGTTTCCATGAACGAAAATGGAGTTTCAAAAAGTAAAATTATTAATACTAAAGGAGTGGTTTTAGTAAGTGACTTTACAATTAATAGTTATTCTGTAGACAATAAATATGTTTTTGGATCTAAACAAATTGACGAAGAAACTCAACATTATTTCAAATTAAATGTAAAAAATGGTGAATTAGAAAGAATTGCTAAATCATTTAATTCCTTGAGTTATTTTATAAATTACACCAAAGGCGTATACAAAGATGTTGAAGTATATTTAAACCAAAAATTCGTTCCATTGATGAGTTCGGAAATTAATTTTTCTACCTATGAATCAATGCAATTAGTAGAAAATGCAAGTTCACTAATTTATAACAATGATGTAGATAAAGCCATAACCTTATTGGATAAGGCAATTAGAATTGACCCTAACAATCAAAATGCTTATTTACAGATGGCAAATGCCTATAAACAAAAAAATTATTACGATCAAGCAATTAATTTTTATAATAAAGCCATTGATATTAATGAAGATAATTTAAATGCTTTACGAGAAAAAGCAGCTTATAGTTTTGAAAATCAAAAATATAATGATGCCCTAGATTCATATGATAAGATTGCCAATAAAAACACTGAAGATTTTTCATTTTATTTTCAAAAAGGGTATGCGGAATATGAAATTGGTCGAATAAATGAATCTATAGAAAGCTATAGCATTTATCTTAATAATTATCCAAATACATCAAGCGCTTATCTTAATAGAGGAAATTGCTACTATCGAAACGGATATTACCAAAGGGCAATAGAGGATTATACTGCAGCCATAAAAAATCACAAAAACGACAGTAAAGAAAATCTGGGAAAGTATTATTATGCTAGAGGCTTGAGCTATTATTATCTTAACAAGAGATTGGAATCTTGCTTGGATTACAAAAGAGCTGCTGATTTAGGAAATAGTAACGCCATTAATAACTATAGATATTGCAAATAGGTCTAATGAACCAACACGTTACTCAATATATTTCAAGAGCAAAGCTTTGGAAAGAAGAGCTACTAGCTATTCGTGAAATTTTAATGGAAACAGAGCTCGTTGAAGAATTTAAATGGGCATCCCCTTGTTACACGCACAACAAAAAAAATATTGTTATTCTTGCACCATTTAAAGAATATTTTGCTTTGGGTTTTTTTAATGGTGCTCATTTAGCGGACCCAAAGGGATTGCTAGTTAAGCCAGGTGAGCACACAAGGGTTGGAAGACAGTTAAGACTTGAAAATGTCCAAGATATTATCAAGAAAAAGAGCATTATTAAAAAATTCATTAAAGAATCTATTTTGGCAGAGGCAGCTACTGCCACAAAGCCAGATGCTGCTCCGGCTATAGAAGTGGAGGAATTAAATGTAATATTTAAAAAGAATGCTGCTCTAAAAAAAGCATTTGAATCTTTAACACCTGGTAGACAAAGAGGTTATTTAATATTTTTTTCGGGGGCCAAACAATCTGAAACCAGGATTGCGAGAATTGAAAAGTATACACATCAAATTTTATGCGGCAAGGGATTAACGGATTGTACCTGTGGCCTTTCCAAACGAATGCCTGCTTGTGATGGTTCTCATAAATACCTGAAAAAATAGACCTCTTCTATTATTTATGCCAACGCAATACCGACTCTGCAACTCGCTTTCCTAAATTTTGACCTTTTAGTAAAAAAGCATCGTTCATTTTAGTATCAAAAGGGGCCTCAGTTGTAATTGCAGAAGCGCCAAATGGAGCAGTCCAGTCTTCACCGCCAACTACAACCATACCAAAAACAAGCATAGCGTGTAAAATTGAAACCTGCACCAACTCTTCACCTGAAGACATACCCCCACCAGTAACAAATGCAGC
>JACCDK010320360.1_pt1 | contig 18383 bp, 15 predicted proteins | sample 7445871 | NCBI WGS metagenome assembly JACCDK01 (sample SAMN15323436, study PRJNA562643) | freshwater metagenome | isolation source: river surface water | place: USA:Blue River Watershed | collected 2017-08-15
CCACCACTCTTTTTGTTCTAAGTTCATCGTGTGATTTTTTTTTCAAAAATACGACCAAAATTGGAATTTAAAAATTTTATAAAAAAATTAACACACATTTGTATATACAAATAAAAAATATACTACATTTGTACCTACAAATATTAGATTACGCATGCGAATTGAAGAAATCATAAAAACCACTTTCCCAATGGCACAAGAAAAAAAAGCCTTACTCAATGTAATGTTTACACAGAATGTCATTGCCGATAAATTCAACGAACTGTTGAAGCCGTTTGATCTTTCGGCTGAGCAATTCAATGTATTGCGCATCTTGCGGGGGCAAAAGGGAAATCCGGTGAATATGTATACCATTCAAGAGCGCATGATTGCCAAAACCAGTAACACTACCCGACTTGTGGATAAGTTACTCGTAAAAGAGTTGGTCTTGCGAGAAATTTGCCCGCAAAACCGAAGAAAAATGGAAATCACCATTACGGCTAAAGGAATGGAATTACTCCAACAATTGGATCCACTAGTCGACGCACACGAGCAAAAATTTGGTAATAATCTAACCGAAAAAGAATTGACCCTATTAAATACCTTATTAGAGAAATTTAGAAATTAACACCTACACTATGAACCACAATTTTATTGAAAACCAAAATTGGCGCTACGCCACCAAAAAATTTGATGCTACGAAAAAAATATCAAATGAAGACCTAACCTTTTTAAAGGAAGCCATTCGTTTGAGCGCCTCTTCATATGGTTTACAGTTGTACAAAATATTCATTATTGAAAACCCGGAAGTGAGAGCCAAGTTGCAACCTGCATCATGGGGACAAAGTCAAATTGTTGACGCTTCTCACCTTTTAGTATTTGCGCACAACACCGATGTACAAGATGTTCACATTGACGAGTATTTAGCAAACATAGCAGATACAAGAGGAATCGCTTTAGATGATGTGAAAGGCTATGGCGATTTTATGAAATCAAATTTGGTGGGTTTACCACAAGATAAAAAAGCCATTTGGACCTCAAAACAAACGTATTTGGCATTGGGTAACTTATTAAATGCGGCCGCCGAGTTAAAAATTGATGTTACACCTATTGAAGGATTCTTACCCGAACAATACAATGAAATACTAGGCTTAACAGCTAAAGGGTATGCTGCTTCTCTAGTAGCCGCTGTAGGATACCGTCATGAAGACGACGCTACGCAACATTTAGCCAAAGTAAGAAAATCAACTGAAGAATTATTTGAAACTATTTAATTATACATTAACACTTAAACATTTACACATGAAAAATTTAAAAACAATTGCAGTAGCCCTAGTAGCTTTCGTATCGGTAACGTCTTTTGCACAAGTAAGCAAAAAAGTAGACGCAGCAAAAAGTAGCATCAACTGGGTAGGAAAAAAAGTAACAGGTGAACATTCAGGAACTATTACCTTAAAAGAAGGAACTTTGATCTTCAAAGGAAAAAAAGTTGTAGGTGGTAATTTCACAGTTGACATGACAACCATCAACACTACCGATTTAGAAGGTAAAGGAAAAGCTAGCTTAGACGGTCACTTAAAATCGGATGATTTTTTTGGAACTGAAAAATTCCCAACAGCTACTTTAGTCATCAAATCAATTGGAGAAAAAGCAGCTAATGTTTATTCAGTAACGGCAGATTTAACCATCAAAGGTAAAACTGAGCCAGTAAAATTTGAATTAAACGTAGCGGGTACTACTGCAACAGCAGCCTTAAAAGTAAACCGTACAAAATATGATATCAAATACGGATCTGGAAGTTTCTTTTCTGATTTAGGAGACAAAACGATTTCTGATGATTTTGACTTAAACGTAAAATTAGCGTTCTAATTATTACCGTTAGTTCCCAAAAAGCCTTGAAGAATCTTCAAGGCTTTTTTATGTCCATAAAAAAAGCTCCGAGTTGCCTCGAAGCTTTATAATTAAAAGGGTGAAAGACGGGTCTCGAACCCGCGACCTTCGGAACCACAATCCGACGCTCTAACCAACTGAGCTACAATCACCATTTGTTTTGACAAACAAGGCAGGGCCTCATTTGCGAGTGCAAATATAATTCTTTCCAACTATCTTGCAAAGGTTTTTTGTGTTTTTTTATTTCAAATCGCCTAACGAATTGACGGTCACATATCTTTCTGTGGTAAATCCTTCAGCATAAGTCACTCCTACCAGTCTTCCCAGATCTTGCGCACGGTATTGAATGCTTTCGAGAAAGTTTTTGGAAGCAATAGGCGTTACTGGTTCTTTTGAATTGGGATCATAAAACTGCGAAGCATAGGCTTGCACGGCCTCCATTTTTTGAGTCATGAAATCGGAAATATCTACTACAAAATCAGGTTCGATAGTTTGCCATTGAATATAATGATACACCATTTTAGGACGCCAAGCAGCTTGCTTCTGCCCGTTATAGTGGGATTCAATTTTAGTCAAGCCCGACAAAAAACAAGCATCGCTAACCAATTGACTGCCTTTGCCATGATCAATATGGCGGTCTTGTATCGCATTACACAAAACAATTTCAGGTTGGTATTTGCGAATCATTTCAATCACTTTCAATTGGTGTGCTTCGTCATTGACAAAAAAACCATCGCGCATGTCTAAATTTTCACGCACCTGAACACCTAGAATTGCTGAAGCTTTCGCTGATTCCGAATTTCGAATTTCAACCGAACCTCTCGTGCCCAATTCGCCCCGAGTCAAGTCAACAATTCCGACTTGCTTCCCCAAAGCTACTTCTTTGGCCAGCGTACCGCTACAACCCAATTCTACGTCATCGGGATGAGCTCCAAAAGCGAGTATATCTAATTTCACTACTATAATTTTTTACTTTTTACTAAAATATTCCGCATGGTCATCGATTTGTTTACCGTTTCAATATATTCGAGTTTGGAATCACTGTCGGCAGTAATACCACAACCTACATAAACATGAACCGCTTCTTCTTCCCATTGCATACAGCGCAAATTTACAAATAAATCGGTAGTATCTTCGGAATTAAATTCGCCCAAGAAACCCGAATAATATGCTCGATGGTATTGTTCGTTTGCAATAATAAATTCGGTAGCCGCTGCTTTTGGTAGCCCACAGACGGCCGGTGTTGGATGCAAAGTAGTAATTAAATCGAGTGCTGAAAAGTCTGTAGTTAATTGACCCGTTATTACCGACTTTAAATGTGCCAAATTTCCCGCTTGTACAGTTTGGGAATCAGATACTGCTAAATTTTTTACCTGAGCACTAATTTTTGAAACTATATAATCGGTTACTATTTTTTGTTCGGTAATTTCTTTTGGGGTCCAATCCACTGTCTCGGAAAATAATTTTGTACCTGCCAAAGCAACCGTTTCAAATTGATTGTGCTTAATTTGAACCAATTGTTCGGGGGTTGCCCCCATCCAAATACCAATTTTAGGATGTACAAACAAATACCGAAAAGCCGTAGGATAAGCCTTAAGTATATTTTTAAAAGAGGCCACAATAGAAAAATGTCCGGGTATCGATTGTTTGCGAGACACCACTACTTTGTCCAAATTTCCCTCCACTATGGCTGAAATGCCTTTGGTTACCAAATTTTCAAAATCGGTTTGTTGCAAATGGTCTGTTGGAAATGGCACAACTGTCTCGTGTTCAAATTCTGCTATATTACCTTGAAAAAAAGAGCTTCCTTCAAACGGAATAGTGATTTTTGCTCCTTCATGAAACGGCACAAACACAAATCCGTCTTGACCCGAAAATTCAATACTTGCTTCATTCCCTTGTACCAATAAATTCCAAACCGATGTATTGGGTTTGGCATAACATACAAAAGCTTGGTGTTGCGCTAAAAGACTTTGAATTTTTGTAAATACTTGCATTATGTTCTTCTCGATAAGATCATATTGGTCAACTTACAGAGCGAAATCAATTTTCCGGCTTCATCCACGATTCTAATTTCCCACAAGTGAATACTTGCGCCTTTGTGTATGATTTTTGCCGTGGCGGTTACCATGCCTTCGCGTTTGCTTTTCAAATGATTGGCCGAAATTTCAATGCCACGAACTTCTTGTTTTTCTGGATTGATAAACATCAAGGATGCAGCACTACCTACACTTTCCGCTAACGCAACTGTAGCGCCACCATGCAACAACCCCATAGGTTGATGCACGCGGGGATTAACCGGCATAGTAGCCGTTAAGAAATCATCACCAGCATCAGTATAGACAATATCCAAGGTGTTCATCAACGTGTTTTTACTCCATTCGTTGCACAATTGCAACATGGTATCTCTATCAAACATAGTCGTTCTTTTTTTTTGTAAAATTAATCATAATTACGAGAATAAAAGAGAATATTTTTCGTTTTAATAGGGCGCTTTTGAATGCATAATGTTTTACAATTTCAAATTAATAAGTACTTTTACAAAAATTCGCTATACATGTATCGTTTAATATTACTATTACTACTGGGTTTTTCTCTAGCATTGACCTCATGCCGAAATGATTTTGATTTTGAATCAGCTACTGGAAATCTGCGTTTTTCAAAAGATACCGTTTATTTAGATACTGTATTTACCAATATAGGTTCGAGTACCTACACCTTAAAAGTATACAATAAAAGTAATAAAAATATATCCATTCCTAGGGTAGCTTTAGGCAAAGGCAATGCCTCCAAATACCGATTGATGGTCGATGGAATACCAGGAAAAATATTTGAAAATGTCGAACTTTTGGCCAAAGATAGTATGTTTATTTTTATTGAAGTAACAGCTGATGTGGTTGATGCCAATACTACTGATTTTCTGTATACTGACAAAATTTTATTTGGTGAAGGTTCGCAAACACAAAAAGTGGAATTGGTTACTTTAATTCAAGATGCCATTTTTCTCTACCCACAAAAATTTTCAGATGGAACCACCGAAACTTTACCCATAGGGGAAGATGAAATCTATGGCTTTTATTTGGACGAAAATGATGCCGTTAATGGAAATGAATTGCATTGGACTAATGACAAACCCTACGTGATTTATGGCTACGCAGCGGTACCCAGTACTAAAAGTTTAGTAGTAGATCCCGGCGCAAGAGTTCATTTTCATGCCGAATCGGGATTGATCGTCGCCAATAATGCCTCCTTACAGATACAAGGAAGTCCCTCCACTACAGAGTCACAAGAAAACGAAGTAATTTTCGAAGGCGACCGATTGGAACCCGATTTTGCCGACGTACCTGGTCAATGGGGTACCATATGGTTTACTCAAGGGAGCACCAACAATAACATCCAACATTTAACGCTTAAAAATGCAACCGTAGGACTCTTAGTTTCTGGGAATGACGGCACACCTACTCCCACATTAGACATTAAAAATACACAGATTTACAACTGTTCCAATGTGGGCATTTTAGCCCGAACTGGAAATTTAGAAGGGCGTAATTTGGTAATAAACAATTGCGGTCAAGCTTCGTTTGCGGGAAGTTTTGGAGGCAGTTATGAATTCATTCATTGTACCTTTGCCAATTATTGGTCAAGACCCAATCAAACAGCAGTAGCCTTAGACGACTATATTAAAACGGCAACTGGAAATACGATTGAACCTTTAGTTAAGGCAAATTTCAAAAATTGTATCATTTACGGATCGAGTAATCTTGGTATTAATCTGCAAAAAAAAGGAACTACTACTGCCTTCAATTATAAATTTGATCACTGTTTGATCAAATTTGCTGATTATGGCAATACCTTAGCAGCTAATGCCTTGTACCAATTTTCCAATGCCAATTTATATACTGCTTGCCTTATTGCTACAAATAGCACAATTCACAAACCCGCATTTAAAGATCCTACAAATAATGAATTCATTATCAGTCAAAATTCGGCTGCAAAAGGCACTGCAAAAGTCCAATATTCTACCTTTAATGACCTGCTAAATCTACCCAGAACGGGGGCTACAGATATAGGAGCTTACAATTGGACTACCATAGATTAATTTTTTTGTATTTCGTAGTCGTATAATTTTGTTTCTTCAAACAATTCAAATAAATTTGCAAGATCAACAACAACCTACCCTTTGCAATTGGATTTTTTGCCTAAAGGGATTAAAATAACTACACAATGATTCATTTCTTCGGAAACCAATCCAACATTGTTTTTGCCGTTCAAACGCAAAACGAACTTTCATCAGATGACAGCAACAAATTAAATTGGCTTTTTGGCGACGCTCATAAAATTGAAAAATCCGTACTTGCGGATTTTTTTGTTGGACCTCGTGCAGCAATGGTAACGCCTTGGAGCACCAATGCCGTTGAAATTACCCAAAACATGGGGATCTCTGGAATTATTCGTATCGAAGAATTTATAAAAGTAACTCCTGATTTTTCTGATTTTGATCCGATGTTGTTTCAAAAATATTCAGAATTACACCAAGAAATCTATACAATCAACTTACAACCCGAACCCATTTTAGAGATCGAAGATATTGCTGCTTATAATGCAACAGAAGGCTTGGCTCTGAGTCCGGAAGAAGTTGACTATTTGAATACGCTTTCCATCAAACTTGGTAGAAAATTAACCGATTCTGAAATTTTCGCTTTTTCACAAGCCAATTCAGAACACTGTCGTCACAAAATTTTCAACGGCACCTTTATTGTGGATGGTATCGAACAACCCACAAGTTTGTTCAAATTAATTAAAAAAACATCTGAAACACATCCAAACGATATTGTTTCGGCCTATAAAGATAATGTGGCTTTTGTAAAAGGGCCAAAAGTAACTCAGTTTGCCCCTAAGAGCGCCGACAAACCTGATTTTTACGAAGAAAAAACATTTGATTCGGTACTTTCATTAAAAGCAGAAACCCACAACTTTCCTACCACAGTAGAACCTTTTAATGGAGCTGCTACTGGTTCGGGCGGAGAAATACGCGACCGTTTAGCTGGTGGGCAAGGTTCGTTGCCTCTAGCGGGAACAGCAGTATACATGACGTCTTATTCGCGCTTGGAAGATAAGCATTCATGGGAAAACGAAATGGAAGCCCGTCCTTGGTTATACCAAACGCCTATGGACATATTAATCAAAGCGTCAAATGGAGCATCTGATTTTGGAAATAAATTTGGACAACCCCTAATTTCTGGATCACTATTAACTTTTGAACACGAAGAAGCTGCTCGTAAATTAGGTTACGATAAAGTTATCATGCAAGCCGGTGGAATTGGTTACGGTAAATTAGACCAGGCCATCAAAAAGAAACCAACAGCGGGTGATAAAATTGTGATTCTTGGTGGTGAAAATTATAGAATTGGGATGGGAGGTGCAGCCGTTTCTTCAGCAGATACGGGTGCTTTTGGATCTGGAATTGAATTGAATGCCATTCAGCGTTCCAATCCAGAAATGCAAAAACGAGCAGCCAATGCCATTCGTGGTTTAGTAGAAAGCGACAACAACCCTATCGTATCGATTCATGACCACGGAGCTGGTGGTCACTTGAACTGTTTGTCTGAATTAGTAGAAGAAACGGGCGGATTAATTGACTTGGACAAATTACCAGTGGGCGACCCTACCCTTTCGGCCAAAGAAATCATTGGAAACGAATCACAAGAACGAATGGGATTGGTGATTGGCCAAAAAGATATGGAAATCCTTCAACGCATTGCTGACAGAGAGCGTTCGCCAATGTATGAAGTGGGTGATGTTACCAACGACCATCGCTTTACATTTGCATCTAAGTCTACCGGTTTAAAACCTATGGATTATGCTTTGGAAGACTTCTTTGGAAGTTCGCCAAAAACCATTATGACCGACACTACAATAGCAAGAAATTATAGCAATCCTGTCTATCACGCTCAAGAAATTCCAACCTATTTGAACCAAGTATTGCGACTTGAAGCCGTAGCCTGTAAAGATTGGTTGACCAATAAAGTTGACCGTTGTGTGGGCGGAAAAGTAGCCAAACAACAATGCGCAGGTTCGTTGCAATTGCCTTTAAATAATGTAGGGGTTATGGCATTAGATTACAAGGGAAAAGAAGGAATTGCTACTTCTATTGGACATGCGCCTATTGCTGCTTTAATTGATCCGGTAGCTGGAAGTAGAAATGCCATAGCCGAAGCACTTTCCAATATTGTTTGGGCGCCTCTTAAAGATGGTTTGACTTCGGTTTCTTTGTCGGCCAACTGGATGTGGGCTTGTAAAAACGAAGGCGAAGATGCCCGTTTGTATGAAGCTGTAAAAGGATGTTCGGATTTCGCTATCGAATTGGGAATCAATATTCCAACCGGAAAAGATTCGCTTTCCATGAAACAAAAATATCCAAAGGACGAAGTAATAGCTCCAGGAACAGTTATTATTTCGGCAGCTGGGAATTGTTCCAACATTACCAAAGTAGTAGAACCCGTTTTACAACATAATGGTGGAAATATCTATTATATCAATCTATCACAAGATACGTTTAAATTAGGAGGCTCGTCCTTCTATCAAACACAAAGTAAAGTAGGAAACGAAACCCCAACTATAAAAGACGCTGCATTTTTCAAAAAAGCGTTCAACACCTTACAAGAGCTAATTAAAGAACGAAAAATTAAAGCCGGACACGACATTGGAAGTGGCGGATTGATAACAACTCTATTGGAATTATCCTTTGCAGAAGTTGGATTAGGAGCCACTTATGACTTAACTGTTTTAGGCGAAATGGATTCCGTTAAAACCTTATTCCACGAAAATATTGGTGTGGTTTTTCAAGCTGATGCGGCTGTTGAAACTACTTTTCAAGCCAATGGAATAGAAATTTTTAAGATTGGAACAGTGACAAAAGGAGATGCTATTTCCATTACTAATTTTGAAGATACATTCCACTTTTCTGTTACAGAAACACGAAAAACATGGTTTGAAACATCTTACTTGTTGGATCAAAAACAAACTAAAAATAACAAAGCCAAAGAACGATTTACTAATTTAGGTCGTCAACCTTTGCACTATACTTTTCCATCACAATTTGATGGTAAATTGCCTGTAATTCCTTCTGGTACTAGACCCAAAGCTGCTATTATCCGTGAAAAAGGAAGTAACTCCGAACGTGAAATGGCCAACGCTATGTTCTTGGCTGGATTTGATGTAAAAGATGTTCACATGACCGATTTAATTTCGGGACGTGAAACCTTAGAAGATATTCAATTTATTGGAGCCGTAGGAGGTTTCTCTAATTCAGACGTATTAGGTTCTGCTAAGGGTTGGGCAGGTGCATTTTTATACAATGAAAAAGCCAATTTAGCACTTCGAAACTTCTTCAAAAGAGACGACACCCTTTCGGTTGGAATTTGCAACGGTTGCCAATTGATGATGGAGTTAGAATTGATTCATACCGAACATAAGGTTCACGGAAAGATGAAACACAACGATTCGCAAAAACACGAAAGCGGTTTTACTTCGGTAACCATTCAAAAAAATAATTCCATCATGCTTTCTAGTTTAGAAGGTGCTACTCTTGGTGTATGGATATCCCATGGAGAAGGAAAATTTAACTTACCTGAACCTGAATCTAAATATCATATTGTTGCCAAATATGGATACGATAGTTACCCCGCAAATCCAAATGGATCGGATTATAACACAGCAATGCTTTGTGACACCACTGGAAGACATTTGGTCATGATGCCTCATATTGAACGTTCTACTTTTCCATGGAATTGGGCACATTATCCAGACAGAGGTCAAAAAGACGAAGTTTCGCCATGGCTAGAAGCTTTTGTAAATGCTCGAAACTGGATTGAACAACAGAAATAATTTAATAAATCAGCTTTTAATAGGCTGATTTTTTTTGTACTATTGTGGATCAAAATTGCAGACAATGAATAAACCCTCTAAATGTTTGAATTGTAACCAAACGGTAATCGGTAATTATTGCAGCAACTGTGGACAAAATACTTCAATTCACCGCATTACTTTTATGCATTTTATTACGCATGATTTTTTGCACGGCCTATTTCATTTAGACAAAGGGATGTTGTTCACAGCTAAGGAATCGTTGACTCATCCTGGTAAAGCCGCCATTGATTACATTGAAGGTAAAAGAATTCGATACTATAATGTGTTTTACTTTATTATAATATTAATCGGTATTAATCTTTTTTTAGGCAATTATTATGATCAATTGGCTGAAATATATTTGGGAGAAACAAGTGAAAAAGTGAACAATGCGTTAAGTCAGAAAATACATGATTTTTTTACCAATTATGCTAAAGTCCTGATTTTTTCTTTTGTACCCTTATTTGGAATCAATAGTTTTTTCTTATTTCGCAAACGTAATTTTAACTTTAGTGAACACATTATTATTGCAGGAATAACATTTCTTGGCATATTGCTTATCGCTACTTTTGGTAGGCTCATTTCATTTTTAGATTTTACTCAAAATTTTGATGGTATTGCTAATCTTATCACCAGCATTACAGGTGTAGCAATTTTTATTTTTCCAATTTTTAGTTATTACCAAACTTTTAAAGACTATTATAAAAAAATGCCCTTTACCTTTAGAATTCTTATATTTACACTATTAATACTGATCGAATTAACAGCATTTTTGGTTGTCACAGTAGGATTTTTTAGCCAATGGGGATTTGCAAACGGTTCTAAAATTGAATTATAGACATGTGGTATATTCTATTCAGTATTTTTTGTAGTGTTTCTGTGGGTATACTCCTCAAAATTACCAAACGATATGCGTTGAATATCGTTGAAATTATAGGTTGGAATTACCTCACAGCGCTACTTTTGGCCTACTTTATATACCAACCCAAATTAACATTAGCACCCAACAATTCCTCGATTTATTTATTGCTTAGTCTTTCAATATTATTACCATTAGTCTTCTTTATTCAAAATGTATCCATTCAACAAGTTGGAATTGTAAAAACAGATGTGGCCCAACGTTTGTCATTGTTCATTCCTGTTTTAGCGGCTTTTTTTATTTTTGACGAAACCTTTTCAAACTTTAAAATCATAGGAATTGGTATTGGTTTTTCGGCGATACTACTTACATTGATTAAAAAATCGGAAACCCATCAACAGAATACGAATTGGCATTATCCAATTTTGGTTTTACTGGGATTTGGCATCATTGATACCTTGTTCAAAAAAGTAGCCAGTACACTTCAAATGCCTTTCACGACAGCTTTATTTTTTATATTTTTCGGAGCGTTTCTTGTTGTTTTATTAGTTTTGGCTTTCCAAAGGATGTACCAACATAAAAAATTAAATTGGAAAAATTGTCCTTGGGGAATTGGTATTGGAATTCTAAATTTTGGAAACATATTATGCTATTTAAAAGCACATAAAGCACTAGCTGATCAACCTACTACCGTATTTGCTGCAATGAATTTAGGGGTCATTATTTTAGGCAGTCTAGCAGGTACAATTCTCTTCAAAGAAAAACTTACAAAATGGAATTATTTTGGAATTTTACTAGCAATAGTAGCCATTTTGTGTATTACAATTTCACAATTTTAAAAAACCTTTCATTTTTTTAGGCCGCAATTAGAATAATTTATTGTTAGTATAAAAAATATCAATACGACTTAATTGCCCAATTAAAATTATTTTTATATTTTGCAAAGAATATAAAATTGTGAAGTTATGACAAATATTACGCGATTATTTGACTTTCCATATTACCAATTGGAAAAATACAATTTACCAGATGCACTGGTAACCAAATATGATGGCGAATGGATTAAGACATCTACTCAAGAATATCTTGATAAAGCCAATGCACTTTCACGAGGTTTGCTTCGTCTAGGAGTAAATAAAAATGATAAAATTGCAATTATTTCATCCAACAACAGAACAGAATGGCACATGACCGATATCGGTGTATTACAAACTGGTGCACAAACGGTTCCGTTATATCCTACAATTTCATCTGAGGACTACGAATACATTTTGAATCACTCAGAGTCTAGTTATTGTTTTGTTTCGGATCAAGAAGTATATGATAAACTGATTGCCGTTCAGAAAAACATTCCACACTTGAAAGAAATTTTTTCTTACAACAACATTAAAGGTTGTAAAAGCTGGAGAGAAGTATTGGAATTAGGCGCTGACAACTCCAATCAAGATGTGGTAGAAGATCGCAAAAACAATGTAGCGACCACCGATTTAGCAACCATTATTTATACGTCTGGTACAACAGGACGTCCAAAAGGTGTAATGCTTACGCATCAAAATATTGTTTCCGATGTATTAATGAGTGCTCCTAGAGTACCCCTTCGTGCTGGAGATACAAGAGCCTTAAGCTTTTTACCAATCTGTCACATATTTGAAAGAATGTTGACTTACTTGTACCAATATTATGGAATATCCATCTATTTCGCTGAAAGTATTGAGAAAATTTCAGACAACTTAAAAGAAGTACACCCACATGTGATGTCGGTTGTACCTCGTCTTCTTGAAAAAGTTTATGATAAGATCTATGCTAAAGGTGCCGATTTAACCGGAATTAAGAAACGATTGTTTTTCTGGGCATTAGATTTGGGGATGGACTATAAACCGTATGGAGAAAATGGAGCTTGGTATGAATTCAAATTAAAAATTGCCCGCAAGCTAATTTTTTCGAAATGGCAAGAAGGTTTAGGTGGCGAATTAGAGCTATTGGTTTGTGGAAGTGCTGCGTTACAAACTCGTTTGTCTAAAGTTTTTTGTGCCGCAGGAATACCTGTTATGGAAGGATATGGCCTAACTGAAACATCGCCTGTAATTTCTGTAAATGATATGAGAAATAAAGGTTTTAGAGTAGGTTCTGTTGGTAAAGTATTGGACGGTGTTACCGTTAAAATTGCAGAAGACGGAGAAATATTATGCCAAGGTTCTAACGTAATGGTCGGATATTATAAAGATGAAGCACAAACCAACGAAGTAATTAAAAATGGTTATTTTCATACGGGTGACATTGGCGAATTTGACGCTGAGGGCTTCTTAAAAATTACAGACCGTAAAAAAGAAATGTTCAAAACATCTGGTGGAAAATACATTGCGCCTCAAATGTTGGAAAATCATTTCAAACAATCGCGATTTATCGAACAAATCATGGTAATTGGTGACGGAGAGAAAATGCCCGCTGCTTTTATTCAACCTAGCTTTGAATTTTTAGCCGAATGGTCGCAACGAAAAGGAATCCATCTTGGAGCCACACCTGAAGAAATAATCAAAAATGAGGTGGTCATCAAACGCATCCAAAAAGAAGTAGATGCAATTAATGAGCGCTTTGGTAATTGGGAAAAAGTGAAACGCTTTGAATTGACTGCTGATGTTTGGTCTATAGATGGCGGACACTTAACACCTACTATGAAATTGAAACGTAAAATTATAGCAGAAAAGTACAAAGATTTGTATGCTAAAATTTATAACTAACACCATTAAAACTCCTTAGGGAGTTTTTTTTATTAAAAAAATTTGTTAATTAACATAAATACTATGCATGCATAGTATTTTTTAATTATATTTGTGAATAGAACGTTAATTACCTATGAAAGATCAAACGATAGATTACATCATAAAATCAACTTGGCAAGCCATTGCGCGAATGTATAATGAAGAAGCTACAAAATATGGAGCAACTATGGCTACAGGTTATACTTTACTGAGTATCGATAAAGAAAAAGGAACACCCTCAACATCTTTAGGTCCGAAAATGGGGATGGAAGCTACCAGTCTAACCCGTACGTTAAAAATGCTTGAAGAAAGAGATTTGATCAGTAAAAAGAAAAATCCATCTGATGGTAGAGGTGTTTTACTTTATCTAACCGAGGAAGGAAAATCAAAAAGAGAATTATCAAAAAATACGGTGCTTCAATTTAACGATACCATAAAGAAACACACAACAGAAGAACAACTGAAAAACTTTGTGGAAGTTGCTGAAATTATCAACCAATTGATTGCAGATAAAAAAATATTTAAAGACAAATAAACCTATTACCTAATGAAACGAAATATAAAAAAAGTTGCAGTTATTGGTTCGGGAATCATGGGAAGTGGTATTGCTTGCCATTTTGCGAATATTGGTGTTGAGGTGCTATTACTTGATGTTGCTCCTACTGAATTGACAGAAGTCGAAGAAAAAAACGGACTTGCCTTAACATCAAAACCGGTCCGAAATAGAGTGGTTAATGATCATTTGGCTACTGCATTAAAATCAAAACCTTCACCCATTTACCATCCAAGTTTTGCTTCTCGAATTAGTACGGGAAATACTACTGATGATTTGTCTAAAATTGGTACTTGTGATTGGATCATTGAAGTAGTTGTCGAACGTTTGGATATTAAAAAATTAGTATTCGAACAAATCGATACCTACAGAAAGCCGGGAACCTTAGTAACTTCGAATACTTCTGGAATTCCGATTCATTTTATGAGTGAAGGAAGAAGTGAAGATTTTCAGCAACATTTCTGTGGAACGCACTTTTTCAATCCTGCCCGATACTTAAAATTATTTGAAATTATTCCAGGTCCCAAAACCTCTAACCAAGTATTGGATTTCTTAAAAGGGTATGGAGAAAAATTTCTTGGAAAAACTTCCGTAATTGCAAAAGATACCCCTGCTTTTATTGGAAATCGAATCGGAATATTTGGCATTCAAAGTTTATTCCATCAAATAACAGCACTTGGATTAACCGTTGAAGAAGTCGATAAATTAACCGGACCAGTTATTGGACGTCCTAAATCGGCTACATTTAGAACAGTTGATGTAGTTGGTTTAGATACTTTAGTGCATGTAGCGAACGGAATTTATGAAAATTGTCCTACCGACGAAGCCCATGAATTATTCAAACTTCCAGAATTTGTAAACAAAATGATGGAAAACAAATGGTTGGGTAGTAAAACTGGACAAGGTTTCTACAAAAAAGTAGGAAAAGACATTCTAACCTTAGATTTAAACACCTTACAATACAGAGCGAATAAAAAAGCGTCTTTTGCTACTTTAGAATTAACAAAAACAATCGAAAAACCGATTGATCGATTTAAAATATTAATTACCGGAAAAGACAAAGCGGGCGAATTCTATAGAAAAAATTTCGCGGCAATGTTTCAATATTGTTCGAATAGAATTCCTGAAATCTCCGATGCCTTCTATACCATTGACGATGCCATGAAAGCTGGTTTTGGTTGGGAAAATGGTCCCTTTGAAATTTGGGATGCCATTGGAGTTGAAAAAGGAATTGAATTGATGAAAGCAGAAGGATTTGAATCGGCTACATGGGTAACGGACATGATCGCTTCTGGTACTACTACATTCTATACCGTAAAAGAAGGAGCAACTTACTTCTACTCTATTCCCCATAAAAAGTTTGAAAAAATCCCAGGACAAGAAGCTTTCATTATCTTAAATAATATTAGGGATACAAAAAAAATATGGAATAACAGTGATGCTATCCTCACCGATTTAGGAGATGGCATCCTCAATTTAGAATTCACCTCCAAAATGAATTCAATTGGCGCTGGTGTTTTACAAGGGATCCATAAAGCTATTGACTTCGCTGAAAAAGATTACAACGGTTTGGTTATAGGGAATCAAGGAGCTAATTTCTCTGTAGGAGCTAACTTAGGCATGATTTTTATGATGGCCGTTGAGCAAGAATATGACGAATTAAATATGGCCATCAAAATGTTTCAAGATACCATGATGCGCTGCCGCTATTCGGCAATTCCAGTAATTGCTGCACCTCATGGATTGACTTTAGGAGGAGGCTGCGAATTGGTCATGCATTCTGATAGAGCCGTTGCCGCTGCTGAAACCTATATCGGTTTAGTTGAATTCGGTGTAGGTGTAATTCCAGGTGGAGGTGGTTCCAAAGAAATGGCATTGCGGGCTTCTGATTTATTCCGCAAAAACGATGTGGAATTAAACGTTTTACAAGAGTACTTTTTATCCGTTGGAATGGCTAAAGTTGCCACTTCTGCCCATGAAGGATTTGATATCGGAGTGTTGCAAAAAGGAAGAGATATAGTGGTGGTAAATAAAGACCGCCAAATCGCCACAGCCAAACAAGTAGCCTTACAAATGGCTGAACAAGGGTATACACAACCGGTAAGAAGAAAAGACATCAAAGTATTAGGAAAACAAGCTTTAGGGATGTTTTTAGTTGGAACTGACCAAATGCAAGCGGGTAATTTTATTTCCGAACACGATAAAAAAATTGCTAATAAATTGGCCTATGTTATGGCGGGTGGCGATTTATCAGAACCCACATTAGTGAGTGAACAATATTTATTGGATTTAGAACGCGAAGCCTTCTTATCATTAACCGGAGAACGAAAATCATTAGAACGCATTCAGTACATGTTAACCAAAGGGAAACCGTTACGCAACTAATTGTATAATGTAAAATTGTATAATGTAAATTGGGTATTATGAATTATTTTAAAGAATTAAATGTTTGGCAAAAAGCTATTGAATTAGTTACGGAAACATATTTAAAATCTCAATCATTTCCTAAAGAAGAAATTTATGGTTTAACTTCTCAAATAAGAAAATGTGCTGTTTCAATTCCATCAAATATTGCAGAGGGTTGTGGTAGAAAAACGGATAAAGATTTTAATAATTTTCTTGGAATTTCTTTGGGTTCTGCATTTGAATTTGAAACTCAGCTTATAATATGCAAAAAATTGGGTTATATTATGGAAACTGATTTTAAATTTTTAGAATCTGAAATTCAACATATTCAAAACATGATAATAAAATTGCAGAATACGATTGATTCGAAATAAACCAATATACATTATACAATATACTAAATAAAGATAACTATGAGTAAAACAGCATATATAGTAAAAGGATACCGAACCGCAGTAGGAAAAGCTCCAAAAGGTTTATTTAGATTCAAAAGACCTGATGAATTAGCAGCAGAAACCATCGAATTTATGATGGCGCAACTGCCTGATTTTGACAAAACACGTATCGATGATGTCATGGTTGGAAACGCCATGCCTGAAGCCGAACAAGGCTTGAATGTTGGCCGATTAATATCATTAATGGGTTTAAAAATTACGGATGTACCTGGAGTTACCGTGAACCGTTATTGTGCTTCTGGCCTTGAAACGATCGCCATGGCTACCGCTAAAATTCAATCGGGTATGGCCGATTGCATTATTGCCGGTGGTGCCGAAAGTATGAGTTACATACCAATGGGTGGTTATAAACCAACACCCGATTATAAAATCACAGCAGCGGGCCACGAAGATTATTATTGGGGAATGGGATTAACCGCTGAAGCCGTAGCGAAGCAATTCAACGTTTCGCGTGCCGACCAAGATGAATTTGCTTTTCAATCCCATATGAAAGCACTAAAAGCCCAAGCAGAAGGAAAATTTGATAAACAAATTGTACCGATTACAGTGGAACAAACTTTTGTAAATGAAAACGGTAAAAAAGAAAATAAAACTTATGTAGTAAATAAAGATGAAGGACCACGTGCTGGGACTTCGGTGGAGGCATTAGCAGGATTGAAACCTGTATTTGCTGCCGACGGATCTGTAACAGCTGGAAACGCTTCACAAATGAGTGATGGTGCTGCATTTGTATTAATCATGAGCGAGGCTATGGTAAAGGAATTAAACTTAGAACCAATCGCAAGAATGGTAAGTTATGCTGCTTCTGGAGTAGAACCTAGAATTATGGGAATTGGTCCGGTTACTGCCATTCCAAAAGCATTGAAGCAAGTTGGATTAGCTTTAAATCAAATCGATTTAATCGAATTAAATGAAGCCTTCGCTGCACAATCATTGGCTGTTGTTCGAGAATTAGGTTTAAATCCTGAAATTGTAAACGTTAATGGTGGTGCCATTGCCTTAGGTCACCCGCTAGGTTGCACAGGCGCTAAACTATCGGTTCAATTGTTTGACGAAATGCGAGTAAGAAGCAGCAAATACGGTATTGTTTCAATGTGCGTTGGAACCGGTCAAGGTGCAGCCGGCGTTTTTGAGTTTTTAAAATAAAATTGAAGAAAGCAAATAGAATATTGATAAACTGAAAATGAAAATATAGAATTTCGAAAAGTTGCTTTTCTATTCTCTATTTTTTTTTCTCTAAAAAATAAAATTATGTCAGATATCATCAGAGGAGGTCAATTCCTTGTAAAAGAAACAAAATGTGAAGACATCTTCACCCCGGAAGATTTCAACGAAGAACAAATCATGATGCGCGATTCGGTAATCGAATTTGTAGACAAAGAAATTTGGCCCCACAAAGAGCGCTTTGAGAAAAAAGATTTTGCCTTAACAGAAGATGTGATGCGCAAAGCTGGCGAACTAGGATATTTAAGCGTAGCCGTACCCGCAGCTTATGGCGGAATGGGAATGGGGTTTGTAAACACTGTATTAGTATGTGATTATATTTCGGGTGCTACTGGTTCGTTTTCAACAGC
>JACCDK010016107.1_pt1 | contig 18377 bp, 18 predicted proteins | sample 7445871 | NCBI WGS metagenome assembly JACCDK01 (sample SAMN15323436, study PRJNA562643) | freshwater metagenome | isolation source: river surface water | place: USA:Blue River Watershed | collected 2017-08-15
GGCAAAATGGCGGGTTCAGTGCTAAATTGAACATTCGGAATTCTAATAAATATTAGTGCTAAATTGAAAGTAAGTACTTCTAATCCCCCACTTCGCCAAGCCCCAAAACGTTAGTGGCAACCATACCAAAAATCACGTAAAAAGACAATATGCACAGAGTTTTTGAATATATAATGGAGATTATTGGATGGCTTCAAATTGTTGCTTCACCACTTTTAATTGGTTTAGGTATCGCCGCATTTATATATTTTCCAAATCCCACGGAAATAAGAATGATTATTGCAATTATTGTCGCAGTATTGGGTTTAGTTATCGGAATAGTTTGGGCAAATAGAATATGGAAGACCAAAGGAACGATGTGGTTTGTTTCTCAAGTTAGCGCAACACCAGACTTGGACAATTTCACTGGAAAAGAAACTGAAAAGGATAAAGTCAGCCACTAACAGCGGTTTAGCGCAATGGCTAATTTGTTTTTCCAAGTCGGAAATGTGCCCAATAGAAATTTTAATATCTTTACAATAACCATAAAACAATTCCAATCCCGTAATCTCCAAATAAAACCTTATGCATAAAAATAGCTGTATTCCTTTTCTATTGATCTTTCTTATCCATACCATTGGATTTAGTCAGACAGATCCTTTTTCCGACTCCAATAAAGTGGTTAAAAAGTACTACGACTACAAAAACTTCTCGAAAGTATCTTTAATCGAGATTGATGGGGAAATAGAAATTGAAGTTGGAGCGGGAGAATCATTTAAAATTGAGTTAAGCATTCGAGAAAAATACTTGCCTATTCTCCTTGTAAATGAAAACAATAAACATCTTGAACTCAAGTTTAATTATACAAAAGATAACAATAAATACATAACCGACCCTCAAATAAAAATCAAAATATCATGCCCAAATCTTGAAGAAGTAATCAAATTTGGTAATGGCTCCGTACGCGTAAATTTAGAAAATCAAAATTTATTCTCCATCTATAATGAAGGAAACGGTAATGCAAAATTAAAAGGCAAAGTGAATGAGCTTAGTATTGTAAATACCGGTAATGGTGCAACTGATGCCAAAAGAGTAGATGCAGAATATGTTAAAGTGCGTTCCTCAGGAAATGGAAATGTGATAATCCACGCAACTAAAAATGCAACTGGAAATAGAAGCGGCAACGGTCAGATCATACAAAAAGGTAACGCAATACTCAAACTGTTTTAATTAAAAACCTCGACAGTTAAGGCGAGCATTGGCATTCCACCTAGTACTAGCAAACAACGGTTTTGCGTAATAGCTGTTTATGGCTACGCGCCCTTTTAAAAGTTTAAAAAAAATCCTGAAACAACTCAGGATTTTTTTTACTTCACCTCTTTTACCCCTTTGAAAAAGAGCCACTTCATGAATATTTTTTCACCTTCGTGGGTTTTAAGGGCTTGAAACTTAGGTGCTAACAATAAGGCAACCATAAATCCCGTCATCGGAATCCAAAATCCTTGCAAATGAGTTACGTTATCTACAAGATATAAAGTGGGTAAATAAATCACCACAAACCCCAAGAAGTTGTATAGAAATGCTTTTACTTTTTTATTCATCTTTTTTATTATTGAAATTTTATTGTTGATACTTTTTACTTTTCCCTTCTCCCTTCTCCCTCTTTACTCTTCACTCTTTACTCTTTACTCTTCCTCCTCCTGCACCAAATACTTCCCCTTCTTACTTCCTTCATACATTTCGTATTTCACAAAACGGGTTTCTAGTTTACCGTTGAAGAGCTTAATTTTTCGGCTCGGTTTTAAGCCTACAAATTTCAAGGCTTCTAAATTAGCCGTAATAAACCAGGCATTGGTATTGGGATAACTTTGTTTAAGAGTATCCCCTATTTCGCGGTAAAAACGCTCCATGTCGATATCCAATCGTTCGCCATATGGTGGATTAAACACCATGTGCAAGGGTCCTTCGGTTTCTTTTTTCGAATCGAAGAAATTGTCATTGCTCACTTTTACATATTCGTCTAAATTGGCGTTTTTTATGTTGTCTTTGGCTTTTGAAACGGCACTGGGTGCTTTGTCATAGCCTTTAATGGTGTAATGAAACTCGCGGGTTTTCTTCAATAGGGATTCTAGTATGTTGTCGAACAATTCGGCATCCCAATCCTTCCATTTTTCAAAACCAAATTCTTTTCGGTTGATGTTGGCCGGAATATTGCATGCAATCATAGCGGCTTCGGCTAAAATAGTTCCCGAACCACACATTGGATCTACAAAATGACTTTTGCCTTCCCAACCCGATAACAGCAACATACCTGCTGCTAACACTTCGTTGATGGGCGCAATATTGGTGGCCGTTCTGTAACCTCTGTGGTGCAACGAAGCCCCTGAAGAATCTAAGGAAACTGTTACCGTATCGCGGTCGATATGCACGTGAATTTGCAAATCGGGAAAATCTTTATCAATGCTTGGGCGTTTGCCGTCAATTGCTCTAAATTGGTCCACTATCGCGTCTTTTGTTTTCAAAGCTACAAACTGACTGTGGTTGAAATTTTCAGAATGCAAGGTGGTTTCTACCAAAAACGTAAGATGCGGCGTTAAATAATCGCTCCAATCAATCGCCATGATGCCATCATACAAGGTTTTCTCGTTGTGTGCCCGAAACGTTTTGATGGGTTTTAAGATTTTTAATGCTGTACGCAGCGCCAAATTGGCTTTGTACATGAATCCTTTATCGCCTTTAAAATGCACCACACGGGTTCCAATTTCTACTTGTTGGGCGCCTAAAAGTTGCAATTCTTTGGCTACTAGTTCTTCAAAACCAAAAAAGGTTTTGGCGGTCATTTTATAATTTTCCATGCTTCAATTTCAAGTTCGATTGCAAAAATCAAATGCAATCGCAATAATTAGGGTAATCTTGTGCAAAAATACATTAAATTTGCTACTTGAATGAAATGAAAACCGAATTAATGACCGATCACCCTTTTGTACCCGATGCTACCAACCCATCTGCCACGTCAAATTGGTTTGCTTCTTGGTTTGATACACCCTACTACCACATATTATACAAAGAACGAAACGACGACGAAGCGCAGTTGTTGATGGACAATTTGACCCAGTATTTAAATCTTCCAGAAGAAGCAAAAATATTAGATTTGGCTTGTGGAAAAGGGCGTCATGCAATCTATTTGAATTCGCTTGACTATGACGTTACAGGGGCCGATTTGTCGGAAAACAGCATCGCAGAAGCTTCTAAGTTTGCCAATGATAAGCTGCATTTTAAAGTGCACGACATGCGCGAACCTTTTGAGGAAAAATATGATGCCATTTTTAATTTATTTACTAGCTTTGGGTATTTTGAAGACGATGCCGACAACTATAAGACCTTGAAAGCGATTCACAACAGTTTGACCGAAACCGGTTTTGCCGTATTGGATTTCATGAATGTCGATTATGTGTTGGCCAATTTAGTGCCCGAGGAAGTAAAAACAGTGGATGGCATAGCTTTTCACATCAAAAGGTATTTCAAAGACGGACACATCTTTAAAGAAATTGATTTTGAAGACCAAGGCAAAAAATATCATTTTACCGAAAAGGTACAGGCCCTTCGCTTGGAAGATTTTGAACAAATGATGGAAAAAGCCGGTATTTATTTATTGGACTTGTTTGGCGATTATAAATTGCGAAACTATTACAAAACGCAATCCGAACGTTTAATCATGATTTTTAAATAATGCAATATATCATTACCTTTTCTGCGGTTATTCTTGGGTTTTTAATGGCCTTGTTCTTGCAACCCCAAAAGAAAAACAACATCAAACTTTTACTGGCATTTAGTGGGGCTTTCTTGCTTTCGCTTACGGTATTGCACTTGCTACCCGAATTGTTTAGCGCCGGTCATGCACATGCTGGCGAAGCAACCCACACTACATTTCCTGTGGGCGTATTTATTATGCTGGGGATCTTGTTTCAAATTGCTTTAGAATTCTTTTCAAAAGGGGCCGAACACGGCCATGTACACGTACATACCGACGCGCACAACGAATTGCATCACATTCCGTGGTTGTTGTTTTTTAGTTTGTGTCTTCACGCTTTATTGGAAGGCTTTCCGATACATGAAAATCAAAATTTAGCCTATGGTATTGCCATACACCACTTTCCAATTGCCATTATTTTGACCTTATTTTTTGTGAATGCCAAAATGAACAAATGGCTGATTTTTGCCTTTATGTTTTCTTTTGCACTCATGACGCCGCTGGGTACGCTATTAGCGGAACAAATGGAATTTGCCCAACACTACTCCAAAGAGATTTCGGCAGTAGTTGTAGGAATCTTATTTCACATTTCATCGACGATTATTTTTGAAAGTAACGAAGGACATAAATTTAATTTGGCTAAAATTACCATGATCGTTTTTGGGTTTGCCTTAGCCTACCTCATAGAAATGGGCCACTCACATTAATAATGGATTAATTTTTAACCCCGTAATAGTACAGCCATGAACTTTACCAAAACTACAGAACAGTCTTCAAAATACGAACATTTGGAAAAAATGTCGGTTGGCGAACTGTTGACCAATATCAACACAGAAGATAAAACAGTTCCCTTGGCCATTGAAAAAGCCTTGCCGCAAATCGAACGATTAGTGACCGAAGTAGTTTCAAAAATGAAACAAGGCGGACGTTTGTTTTATATTGGCGCCGGAACGTCGGGACGCTTGGGCATCGTAGACGCTTCTGAATGTCCACCAACTTTTGGCGTTCCTTTTGATTTGGTGATTGGCATCATCGCTGGGGGCGACACGGCTATTCGCAAAGCAGTTGAATTTGCTGAAGACGATCGCGAACAAGCTTGGCTCGATTTGCAACAATGGAATATTACGGAAAAGGATATGGTCATTGGAATTGCTGCTTCGGGAACTACACCCTATGTAATAGGAGGCTTAGAAAAGTGCAACCAAAATAATATTAGTACCGGAAGCATCAGTTGCAATGCCGAAAGTCCGCTCTCAAAAACCGCTCAATTTCCTATTGATGTGGTAGTGGGACCCGAGTTTGTAACGGGTAGTTCGCGCATGAAAGCAGGTACTGCACAGAAGTTGGTACTGAACATGATCTCCACTTCAGCCATGATTCAACTAGGTAAAGTAAAGGGTAATAAGATGGTAGATATGCAACTGAGTAACAATAAATTAGTAGACCGTGGTACACGCATGATTATGGATGAAATTCCGGTGAGTTATGAAGAAGCCAACGAACTTTTAAGCACGCACGGCAGCGTTAGAAATGCCGTGGATTTTTATCATAATTCAAAATAAATGGGAACCAACAAATCCATACTTGCAAAAGGCGTCAAATATTTAGCCGGAGCACTTCCACTCCTTTTTTTAGGACCCGTAGTGATTACGAGCGCTTTTAAAAACGAGAAACATCCACTCTACATTTATGTACTTGTTTTGGGAATACTCCTAGCATTAGCTGCCATGTTTTTGATTTTCAAAGGCATCAACACTGTATTAAAAAGTTTATTTGATGGAGACAAAAATTAAGTCATTTACCATGAAACGATTAAGTTTACTTAGCGTAGCCCTACTCCTTACCTCTTGTTACCAACAAGAACGAAACTGCAAAGATTTCAAAACAGGTACTTTTACCTCAGAAACCGAAATAAAAGGAAAAAAATTTACGAGTAGCTTTGTGCGCAACGATTCGATGCAAATTGAAACTTACGAAGGAAAAATAGACACCTTTAAAGTGCGTTGGACCAACGATTGTGAATATGTAATCCAAAACATACATCCCAAAAACAGAGAAGAGAAGAAATCGGTACAAATGAAAATTTTAACCACCACCGCAACATCATACACTTTTGAATATTCCTATGTAGGTGATTCCAAAAAACAGCGCGGAACTGCAACAAAAATTAAGTAACCAACGTATAATTAAACAAAAAAACAAGAACAATGGAAGTATTTTTAAACCCGGATGCATGGGTGGCGTTATTAACACTAACTTTTTTAGAGATTATTTTAGGAATTGATAACATCATTTTCATCTCCATTGTAACGGGTAAATTACCCGAAGAAAAACGCAAAAAAGCCACTCAGTTAGGTTTATTTTTAGCCATGTTCATGCGCATTGCTTTGTTGTTTGGAATTACCCTATTGATTGCCATGAAAGCACCTTGGTTCCGTTTTGATTTTGGATGGTTTTCAGCCGAAATTACTGGTCAAGCCATGATTTTATTACTAGGAGGCTTATTCTTGATTTATAAAAGCACCAAAGAAATTCATGAAAAAGTAGATCATAAAGGCGAAGAAGAAAAAAACATGAAAACCAGCGCAGCCAAATCATTTGGTAGTGTTATCGTTCAGATTTTATTGATTGATTTAATTTTCTCTGTAGACAGCATATTAACGGCTGTTGGGATGACAAATGGGCTGGAAGGCGCGTTAGTTATTATGATAACCGCAGTAGTGATTTCTGTTGGAATAATGATGTTGTTTGCGGTTCCTGTTGGCAACTTCGTAAATGCCAACCCCTCCATTCAAGTTTTAGGTTTGGCTTTTTTAATCTTAATCGGATTTATGTTGATAACCGAAAGCATGCATCTCTCACATGCCGAATTGGCCGGACAACACGTAGGCGCTGTTCCAAAAGGCTATTTGTATTTTGCCATTGCCTTTTCACTAGCCGTCGAATTCATAAACATGAAAATGCGCAAGAAGAAATAATATCATATAGCTATAAACTAATAAGTCCCGATAGTTCGGGACTTTTTAGTTTATAGCCTTTACATTATGACAAGCCTGTTATCACTCCACTAGCATCAATATCGATGCGCTCTGCGTTTGGAACCGCTGGTAATCCCGGCATTCGCATCACCTCTCCTAACAATGGCACCACAAACCCTGCCCCACTTGCAATTTCAAATTCGCGAACAGTAATCTCAAAATTAGTAGGGCGACCCATTAATTTTTCATTGTCTGAAAAACTAGCTGGCGTTTTAGCCATACACACTGAAAAATGACCAAAGCCCAAATCGTTGATCATTTTCAATTGCGATTTTGCTTTTGGTGAAAATTCAACTGCATTTGCACCATATATTTTTTTAGCTACCGTATTGATTTTATACTCAATACTATCCGAAGGCTGATACAACGGTTTGTAATTTGCGGTACCGGCTTCAATAGCAGTCACTACTTGTTGCGCAACTTCGGCCGAACCTTTACCTCCATGTACAAAAGCCGTACTCACCACCGCTACAACTCCTTTAGCAGCACACAGTTCGATTATTTTAGCATATTCGGCTTGCGTATCGTCGGGAAATGCATTGATACACACCACAGGATTTAGTCCGAATTGTTGCATGTTTTCAATATGCTTTTCCAGATTGCAAAATCCTTTCTCAATTGCCGCTGTATTTTCAGTTTTAAAATCTACTGCCGCTAATCCTGCGTGATGCTTAATCGCTCTAACAGTAGCCACCAACACAACCGCATCCGGTTTTAAACCTGTTTGTTCGCATTTGATGTGCAAGAACTTCTCAGCTCCTAAATCAGCTCCGAAACCAGCCTCTGTAACCACATAATCCCCTAACGACAAGCCCATTTTAGTCGCAATAGCCGTATTGGTTCCTTGTGCGATACTAGCAAACGGTCCACCATGCAAAATAGCCGGATTACCATCGATGGTTTGCACCAAGTTGGGTTTGATTGCATCTTTCAAAAGTGTAGCCATAGCGCCCACCACCTTTAAATCTCTGGCAAAAACAGCTTTACCGTCCAATGTTTTTCCAATAAAAATATTGCCCAATCTAATTTTTAAGTCTTCCAAATCCTTCGCCAAGCACAAAATTGCCATGACTTCTGAGGCTGGCGTGATGTTAAAACCATCCTCTCGCATGGTTCCATTTGCCTTAGCTCCAACCCCTATGATTATGTGACGTAACGAACGATCGTTCATGTCCATCACACGCTTCCATGCAATCGATTTTGGATCCAAATGCAACGAAGAATTGGTGTTTTGAAGAGTATTATCAATGACCGCCGACAACAAATTATTTGCTTTCTCAATGGCAGAAAAATCACCTGTAAAATGCAAATTGATATCTTCCATAGGCAATACCTGCACATATCCACCGCCAGCAGCCCCACCTTTTAATCCAAAAACAGGACCTAATGAAGGTTCGCGCAGTACCGCAATGGCTTTTTTACCGATGTAATTCAATCCGTCGGTCAGACCAATCGACATGGTTGTTTTGCCCTCCCCATATTTGGTGGGCGATAGTGCAGAAACCAAGATCAACTTTCCTTTTGGGTTTTCTTGTTGCAAATACAACGGCAATTTAGCTTTGTACTTGCCGTAATATTCTAAATCGTCTTCTGAGATGTTTATTTTTTTAGCAATTTCTTTGATGTGAGCCATTGTAGCATTTTGTGCAATTTCAATGTCTGATGGAAATGAAGCCATAGGATATAAATTAATTTGGGTAAAAAGAGTGATTGAAAAAGGTAAAAAACCCACAAGGTTGTCAAAACCTTGTGGGTTTGTATTATTCTAATGATAAGGTAATTTGTCCGTCTTCGTCTAATTCAGTTTGAATATCATCTAAAGCGGTCGGTTCTGACGCAGCCTCCACTTCTTCAGACGCCTCTTCTTCCGGTTCTTCATACGGAAGCGAATCCAATAAATTGATCTGTTTGACTTTGTCTGCCGTCAATTGATTACCTAAAGCTTTGATTCCTTTAACAGCTATAAATTGTTCTAAATCAATAGTTTGATTTTCTTTTTGAATACCTTTTACTTTAGCAAAAATAACCTCAGCAACCGGACGCCAATCGGTAGAAACAATTTCCAATTGTGACTTTTCATGTTCGGTAATAAAGACTTCTTCTTTGTTTTCATTTTCTACCAAGAAACGCTTAACAAAATAACGTTCCTTCTCACCATCGTAATACACGCAAGAAATAGGCTTGTTGGCATTCCATTTTTCTAAGACGATCATGTCTTCGTCAAAATGCGTAGTGAGTTCCGGAATAATGGTTTTCAGTTTACCCGATTGGTTGACAATTAACAAACGATCGTTAGGTCTAAATTCGCCCAACAACTCGCCTCGCCCATCCACATTTAAGCGTTGTACCGTGTCGTCAAACCACACTTTTCGGGGACGTAACGTTGAAATCCCTTTCTCTTTCAATTCGATCTTTTTAATAGGATACTTGGTTACGGTATTACCACGAGACGCTCTTCCTTTGATCGCAATATCTGAGAAATCGACATCCCATTTCAATTTTTTCACACTGCCTACTTGGCGTAATAAAATGGTAACCACTTCGGCTTCTCCATTCGGATTGGCAGAAAAATACGACACCATAGAACCTGGATTTTCCTGTGTTAAATCATAAAACTTATCACGTGTAACGCCCGAAACATTAAAACGTTTGATGAATGTTGAACCGTTCTTTCCATCACGGTACATCATGTTATAAATGGTTCGCTTGTCATTTTTATCAAAGACCGCAATGTGAATGATATCTTTTCCAACGAATTTTTTATCATCTACTTTAGCTACCATCATTTTTCCATCGCGAAGGAAAACAATAACATCATCAATATCCGAACAATCGGCAACATATTCGTCTTTTTTCAATCCGGTACCAAAGAATCCTTCTTCGCGGTTCACATAAAGCTTTGTATTTCGCAAAACCACTTTGGTTGCTTCGATATTATCAAAACTTCGCAATTCGGTTTGACGCTCGCGTCCTTTTCCGTATTTGTCTTTTAATCGTTGGAAAAAATCAATGGTATAGTCGATAATATGATCCAAATGGTATTTCACTTGCTCCATTTCGGCTTCCAATTTCGAAATCACTTCATCTGCTTTATCCGAGTCGAAACGCGTAATACGAATCATTGGAATTTGGGTTAATTTTTGCAAATCATCGTCGTTAATTTCCCGAACAAATGATTTTAAAAACGGCTTAAATTGCTCGTACATATATTGGTACAACGATTCTCTGTCGGAATACAATTTAAAGTCGATGTACATTTCTTCTCGAATGAAAATCTTTTCCAAGGTTGCAAAATGCCATTTGTTTTCTAATTCATCCAATTGAATCTCCAATTCGCGCTTAAGCAAATCAACCGTTCTGTTGGTGGAAATTTTCAACATATCGGTCACGCCAATAAACAACGGTTTGTGGTTTTCAATCACACAACCTAAAGGCGCTACTGACGTTTCACAAGCTGTGAACGCATACAATGCATCAATTGTTTTATCTGGAGAAACGCCTGGCGGGAGGTGAATTAAAATTTCAACCTCTGCAGCCGTATTGTCTTCAATCTTTTTGATTTTTATTTTTCCTTTTTCGTTGGCCTTTAAAATACTATCAATCAACGTTGATGTATTAGTAGAAAACGGAATTTGGGTAATAACTAAGGTTTGTTTGTCTACTTGTCCGATTTTGGCACGAACCCGCACCCTACCGCCACGCATTCCATCGTTATAATTGGAAATATCTGCAATACCTGCTGTAGGAAAATCAGGAAATAAGGTAAATGATTTGCCTTTCAAAACTTTAATAGAACAATCTATTAACTCATTGAAATTGTGTGGCAATATTTTGGTCGACAATCCCACGGCAATCCCTTCGGCTCCTTGGGCTAACAACAATGGAAACTTCACCGGCAAATTGATTGGTTCGGCACGACGTCCGTCATACGACATGCCCCATTCGGTGATTTTTGGCGAATACAATACATCGTGTCCAAATTTTGAAATTCGAGCTTCGATGTAACGAGAGGCTGCAGCACTATCTCCTGTTAAGATATTTCCCCAGTTTCCTTGCATGTCGATGATCAGGTCTTTTTGCCCAATTTGCACCATCGCGTCTCCAATACTCGCATCTCCGTGCGGGTGATACTGCATGGTGTGTCCCACGATATTCGCCACTTTATTGTAACGACCATCATCCAACTCTTTCATAGAGTGCATGATACGACGTTGTACCGGTTTAAAACCGTCTTCAATGGCCGGAACTGCACGTTCTAGAATTACATACGAAGCATAGTCCAAAAACCAATCTTTGTACATGCCTGTAACTTTGGTGATGGTATCTTCTGGGTTTTCGTTGTTTTCGTAAAAATGATGTCCTGTTGAAACGTGAATATCGTCAAAACCCTCCTCGATAGCAGATTGGTCTTGATTGTCGAAATTTTCGTCTTCTGGAATGATGTTATCTTCTTCGTCTTTCATGTTTTTGTAGCACTATGTTACTCAAAGTTTTGCACTAAGTTTCACAATGTTATAATATTACTCTTTTAATTCCGTCTTTTAATGATTTTTTATAAAAATTCAAAAGTAGTCCCAACCTACATTCAGAAAGTCTCATATAAGTTAAACATTGTGCTGTATGCTCTAATGTAAACTCTTCAACTACTTTCAATTCAATAATAACCTTATTATTTACAATTATATCAACTCTGTAGCCACAATCCATTTTAATATCTTCATAAACAACTGGAAATACTTTCTCTTGTTTAACTTCTAATCCGCACTTCGTTAATTCATAGGCCAAACATTCTCTATACACTTTTTCCAACAATCCTGAACCTAACTTTGAATGAACTTTGTATGCACAATCTAAAATGATTCGGCTAATTTCATTTTCTTCAATCATATTTTTTGTATCACAATGTTACACTAAGTTATTCACTATGTTTCGCAATGTTTAATATATCTTGGTGAGACTTTGTTTTAAACTTTGAGAAACTTTGTGCTCCAAATAACTATTTTTCCACTACATCCAACTCCACTTTCAAATTATTAATGATGAACTCTTGTCGGTCTGGGGTGTTTTTACCCATGTAGAACTCCAACAAGGTCTCAATAGAAGTGGCTTTATCTAACATGACAGGATCCAATCGAATGTCTTGCCCAATGAAATGCTTGAACTCATCGGGTGAAATTTCTCCTAATCCTTTGAATCGGGTGATTTCTGGTTTTGGTTTTAGCTTTTCAATCGCATCGATTCGTTCTTGGTCGGAATAACAATAAATCGTTTCTTTTTTATTTCGTACCCGAAACAATGGCGTTTGTAAAATATACAAATGTCCGTCTTTGATCAACTCGGGGAAAAACTGCAAGAAAAACGTAATCAACAACAAGCGAATGTGCATCCCGTCGACATCGGCATCAGTGGCAATTACGATATTATTGTACCGCAAATCGCCCATATCTTCCTCGATGTTTAGAGCGGCTTGTAACAAATTGAATTCTTCGTTTTCATACACAATTTTCTTAGTCATTCCGTACGAGTTCAAAGGCTTACCACGAAGACTGAACACGGCTTGTGTATTTACATCGCGACTTTTAGTAATCGACCCAGAAGCTGAATCTCCTTCGGTAATAAAAAGCGTACTTTCTAAACTTCTTGGATTTTTAGCATCGGTTAAATGCACACGACAATCGCGTAATTTTTTATTGTGTAAACTAGCTTTTTTAGCTCGGTCTTTGGCTAGCTTTCGGATACCTGATAATTCCTTACGTTCGCGCTCGGCTTGTAAAATCTTACGCAATAACGCATCGGCAACTTCCGGATTTTTATGTAAGAAATTGTCTAATTTGGTTTTGATGAAATCATTCACAAACGAACGCACCGAGGGACCATTCGGACCAATTTCGGTAGAACCTAATTTGGTTTTGGTTTGCGATTCAAACACCGGTTCTTCCACTTTAACAGAAACGGCCGAAACAATCGATTTACGTATGTCGGAAGCTTCAAACGGCTTGTTGTAAAACTCTTTGATGGTTTTTACAATTGCCTCACGGAAGGCTCCTAAATGCGTACCTCCTTGTGTCGTATTTTGACCATTGACAAAGGAATGGTATTCCTCTGAATATTGAGATTTACTGTGTGTAAGGGCTACTTCGATATCATCACCCAACAAATGAATCGTTGGATACACCATATCGTCTTCGTGAATGGCTTCTTCTAATAAATCTTTTAAACCATTATCTGAAAAATACTTTTCGCCATTGTAGTAAATGGTTAATCCCGTGTTGAGATAACAGTAATTTTTGAGCATCTTAATGATGTACTCATTTCGGTATTTGTAGTTCTTGAAAATCGCTTCATCGGCAACAAAGGAAACCTTAGTCCCTTTGCGCTTGGTTGTTTCTTGAACGTCTTCTTCTAAGGTTAGATTTCCTGCAGAGAATTCTGCTGCCTTTTGTTGGTTATCACGAACCGATTCTACGCGGAAATAATTGGAAAGCGCATTAACCGCTTTGGTACCCACACCATTTAAACCTACCGATTTTTTAAAGGCTTTGGAATCGTATTTACCCCCCGTATTCATTTTAGACACTACATCGACTACTTTTCCTAACGGAATACCTCGTCCATAATCGCGAACGGTAACCAGTTTGTCTTTGATGGTGACTTCGATGGTTTTTCCGGCACCCATGACAAATTCATCGATACAGTTATCCAATACTTCTTTCAATAAAATATAAATACCATCATCGGGGGAGGAACCATCACCGAGTTTTCCGATATACATACCGGGACGCATACGAATGTGTTCTTTCCAATCGAGGGAACGTATATTGTCTTCGGTATATTGATTTTGTTCTAACATAGACAGAATTTGGATTTTGTGCTAATATAAAGGAATTCAAACAATATTTAAAGTAGGCCAAAGATAACTTATTGACATATTTATCAAACATAATTGAAACGAAAGCCTAAGTAAAACCCACCTTGAGAAAAAAGAAAAGAATTACGCTACGAATACAATATTTACTATATTTGTTTGCGTTTATTTTAATTTACAATGCCAAAACAAACAAAAAAATATTAATTTTTAATTCCATTTTCTGTATTGAGAATTGGTAATTCTTTATCACTTTTATTTGCATGCGCTATAAAAACTCACTAAATGACAACGTAATTACTAATTTTAGTAACATCAAATTTTGGTACCTTGCAGCTCCTTTAACAATATTGTTTTTGTTGTTTTGTTTTTTTGTAATCATGGATCATGATCATCAGAACATTCAATATTACATTGCTATCCAAAAAAATCTCTTTATTTATTTAAACCAACACCTTTCACATTATAATATTCTAGAAACCAATCTAACACAATTGGGCGATGCATTAATTGCGTTTCCTTTATTGACCATTTTCATTATCTATGCCCCAAGATTATGGGAAGCCATTATTACTTCTTCCCTAATTTCTCTGGTAATCTGTGCCTTGCTAAAAAAGTTGTTTGGCGTACCTAGACCTGCAGCTGTTCTTGACCATGATTGTTTTGTAATTATCGGAAAGACCTTATCTGGTAAAACTTCTACCCCTTCAGGTCACTCTATTGCAACTTTTGTTTTTATTACCGTTTTGTTGTATGCTTTAATGCCACAAAAAAACAAGTTTAAAATACTTTGGTCTTTTGGTATAGTTGCGATTGGCTTATTGATTGCAAGTTCACGAATTGGCGTTGGAGCCCATTACCCCTTAGATGTTGTAATTGGCTGCATCATTGGTTTTTGCATTGGTATTGTTGGTATTAAAATAAGTAATAGTGTAAATTGGCTTCGCGCTATTGGACATGCAAAATACCATATCATACACCTGCTGATGTTGTTTATTTGGATAGTACTTATTTTTTTTAAAATACTGGAAGACAATTTATTAATATACTATATCTCAATCATTGCTTTACTAGTTACTTCGTCAATAATCTTGCGATCTTATGTTAAAAAAAATCAATAAATTAAATTTCCTAGCGCTCTATATTAGCATCGTAAATCTTGTATTGTATCATTTTCCCTTTTATAAATTTGTTTGTGAAAATACAGAATTATCAAGCGTAAACGGAATCGTACTTTTAAGTAGTGTAACCATTTTACTGATCATCTTAAATGCGTTGGTGTTTTACATAGGTTTGTTTTTGCTTCGGAAGTTAGGCAAATGGATTCTCGTGTTGTTTTTCAACATTAATGCCATTGCGTTGTATTTTATCAATACCTATGGTGTTATTATTGACAAAACCATGATTGGCAACATCCTGAATACCAACTTTGAAGAATCGAGCAGTTTCTTTTCCATTAAAATGGTTGTTTATTGTGTGTTTCTAGGAATAGCTCCGAGTATTTTACTACTAAAAACAGCCATTCCTGAAGTAAAATTCAAGAAATTCATGGCGACTGTCGGACTCACACTTCTTTTTGTACTCTCTTTAGCGTTTGCAAATTCTTCCAATTGGCTTTGGATCGATAAAAACTCAAAGACATTGGGAGCGCTGGTAATGCCGTGGTCGTATGTTGTCAATACGTCACGATTTTACTACCACAAAAGTCAAAAAAATCAAAAACAAATACCATTGCCTCATTCAAAAGTAACCAACCAAGAAAAATCCATTTTTGTTTTGGTTATTGGAGAATCTGCGAGAAGTCAGAATTTTTCGTTGTATGGTTATGCAAAAGACACCAATCCACTCTTGTCTAAAATAGAAAATGTAACAAGTTTTAAAGCTGAATCTTGCGCCACTTATACTACGGCAGGGGTAAAATGCATCTTGGAATACAAAAATACCGGTAAATTATTTGAAATATTACCCAATTACTTGTTTAAAAACAAAGACATTGATGTGATCTGGAGAACCACCAATTGGGGTGAACCTACTGTAAAAATAAAGAATTTTCAAGACCGAAAAGCCCTTAAAAAATTAGTGAACGATGATTCTTATAATTATGATGAAATATTACTCAAAGGTTTAAAAGAACAAATTTTAGCGAGTAAAAAGAATAAAATATTGGTCGTCTTGCATACCAGTACAAGCCACGGGCCTACTTACTTTAAAAAATACCCGCCCAAATTCAATAAGTTTTTACCCGTTTGCACCAGTGTAGAATTGGCCAATTGCACCCAAAATGAATTGATCAATGCATATGACAATACCATCTTGTACACCGATTACATTTTAGCTACCTTAATTGGCGATTTAAAACAATTGCCCGAATACCATTCCACCATGCTCTATCTTTCCGATCACGGTGAATCTTTAGGTGAAAAAAACTTATACATGCATGGGTTACCGGTTAGTATTGCTCCAAAAGAACAATTAGACATCCCGTTTATCGTTTGGGTATCAAAAGATACCGACCAACTCAAAAACAACGAAATACTATCGCAACACCATGTATTCCACAGTGTTTTGGACTTCCTAGACATAGAAAGCCCTATTTATGATCAAAGTATGAGCATTTTTAAACCGAAAAAGAAGGCAATAAAATAATTACACATTAAAACGGAAATGCATCACATCGCCATCTTTGACAATGTATTCTTTTCCTTCCACGCGTAGTTTTCCAGCCTCTTTGACTTTGGCTTCTGAACCGAAATTTGAAAAATCTTCAAAAGCAATAACTTCTGCACGAATAAAACCTTTTTCAAAATCGGTGTGGATTACTCCGGCTGCTTTTGGTGCTGTATCGCCAATGTTAATGGTCCAAGCACGAACTTCTTTGACACCAGCCGTAAAATAGGTTTGTAATTTTAATAACTTGTAAGCAGCACGAATCAAAACCGCCGAACCTGGTTCGGTCAATCCCATATCTTCTAAGAAAATTTGACGCTCTTCGTAGCTTTCTAATTCCGTAATATCGGCTTCTGCTCCCACCGACAAAATGATAACTTCAGCCTGTTCGTCTTTTACCAATTCGCGAACTTGATCTACATATTTGTTTCCGTTTACTGCCGAAGCTTCGTCTACGTTACATACATATAATACCGGTTTTGTTGTGATCAATTGGAATTCTTCCATCAAGTCAACCTCATCTTGATTTTGAGGAATGACCGTACGTGCCGATTTTCCAGCCAATAGCGTTTCACGAATGCGATCCAACAATGCTTTTTCTGCTTGCGCTTCTTTATTACCCGTTTTTGCAGCACGATTGGTTTTTTCCAAACGTTTCTCTACGGTTTCTAAATCTTTTAATTGCAATTCGATATCGATGGTTTCTTTATCGCGAATTGGATTTACATTACCATCCACGTGTACAATATTATCGTTATCAAAACAACGCAATACATGAATAATCGCATTACATTCTCTAATGTTTCCCAAGAATTGATTCCCTAAACCTTCTCCTTTACTGGCTCCTTTTACCAATCCAGCAATATCTACGATATCTACAGTTGCCATTTGCACACGCTCTGGTTTTACCAATTCCTCTAAACGAGCAATTCGAGGATCTGGAACATTTACCACGCCAATATTAGGCTCAATGGTACAAAACGGAAAGTTAGCACTTTGCGCTTTAGCGTTTGACAAACAATTAAATAAGGTTGATTTTCCAACGTTTGGTAATCCTACAATTCCTGCTTTCATATCTATTTGATATTTTTTTTAAGTGATATGCAACGCAAAGCGTTTCATTCTGAATGTAATTTTTAAAAGTGTGCAAATATAATGCTATTAATTGAAAATCATACGAAAATCAAAAAAGTCAAAAAAAATCCCGATTTGCATCGGGACTGGTTTTATTCGTTATGTAAAAACGACTGTCGGTTCAATAAGGTTTCTTCGCTTTCCACATGATTATCGTCGGGAACGCAACAATCTACTGGACAAACCGCCGCACATTGTGGCTCTTCGTGAAATCCTTTACATTCGGTACACTTTCCGGGAACAATGTAATAAATATCATCTGAAATAGGCGTTTGTGCCGCATCTGCATCCACTTCAGTACCATCGGGTAATACAATTTTACCTTTTAATTTGGTCCCGTCTTTGTAGCGCCAATCGTCAGCTCCTTCATAAATTGCAGTATTGGGACACTCGGGTTCACAAGCCCCACAATTGATACATTCATCCGTGATAATAATTGCCATATCTTCAAAGTTTGACGTTAGAAAATTGAAGTCAGAAGTTTTATAAAAATCTACTTATTAGTCTAACTAAATGATTATTTTTGTGCAAAATTACAATGTAAACCACATATATACAAGTTACAAATGTTACAAAATGAAATTAAATCGAGTTTTGTTGAATTGGGAAATTTTTTACGCCAATTTTCGTTAGCCAAAAACACTAAAGATGCTACGGTTTTACAAAACGATGCCTTCTATGATGATTTCATTGCTTTAATCGAATTGTCGCAATCGCACAATGGTTGGTTTACCCCCGAACAAGTTTATTTCAGTATTCAATCGTGGGCTGCTGCACTGACCGAAACCAACCTAAATCAGTGGCTTTCTCCGTATGATTTTTCAACTACACGTTCAAAAAAAGTAGGTCTAATTTTAGCTGGAAATATTCCCTTGGTTGGATTTCACGATTTGCTTTCGGTGTTGCTTTCGGGTCATGCTGTTGCCGTTAAAACCTCTTCAGA
>JACCDK011136579.1_pt1 | contig 18374 bp, 19 predicted proteins | sample 7445871 | NCBI WGS metagenome assembly JACCDK01 (sample SAMN15323436, study PRJNA562643) | freshwater metagenome | isolation source: river surface water | place: USA:Blue River Watershed | collected 2017-08-15
GCTCTAACATCATGGGAGTTGAAACAATTGTAGAACCAATAAATTCATTTCCTTTAAATCGATCGTTTCGTTTCCATTGTTCCAATAAGAAAGCGGTCATGATGATCATGGTTTGATTTCCGTTTAATAGTTTTGTGTTGCCCTCTAAATCTCTAACGGCAACACCTAATCTATCGGAATCAGGGTCGGTTCCCACAACGATATCTGCGCCAATTTTATCTGCCAAAGCGATAGCCATAGACAAGGCTTCTGGTTCTTCGGGATTGGGCGATACTACAGTTGGAAAATCGCCATTGGGTTCGGCTTGTTCAGGTACAATATGTACATCGGTATAGCCGGCTTTTGCCAGTACGTTTGGTATGGCTTTAATTGATGTTCCGTGTAACGAAGTATACACAATTTTTAAATTGGCTTTTGCTTCGCTCGGAGTTGTAAAACTAGCGTTTTCTATAGTAGATTTGAAGAAAGCTTCATCGACTTCTGTGTCAATATATTGAATTAATTCGTTGTTGGCTTCGAACTTAATTTCGCTGTATTTTAGCTCTTCAATTACCTTAATAATTTCGGCATCTTGAGGTGGAACCAATTGGCCACCATCTTGCCAATATACTTTATAGCCGTTGTATTCTGGAGGATTGTGAGAAGCAGTCAATACAATACCGGCATGACATTTCAAATAACGAACCGCAAATGATAATTCGGGTGTTGGTCGTAATTCTGAAAAAAGAAAAACCTGTATTCCGTTTGCCGAAAAAACATCGGCAACTACTTTTGCCAAAGTGTCACTATTATGGCGACAGTCATAGGCAATAGCTACTTTAATTGTTTCGTTTGGAAAAGTTTGTTGCAAGTAATTGGATAACCCTTGTGTGTTTTTTCCTAAAGTATATTTGTTGATACGATTGGTTCCAACACCCATAACACCGCGCATTCCACCGGTTCCAAACTCCAAGTTTTTATAGAAACTTTCTTCCAACTCTTTAGGAGCCGAAGTCATCATTTCTTTGATTGCCTCATGAGTGGTTTCGTCAAATATTGGGGTTAACCATTCGTTTACTTTATTTAAAATACTTTGTTCGATATGCATTTTTAATCTTGATATTTTTTTAAAATCTGAAAATGATTTTTTAATCTGTTTTTATGGTATCACAAATTGTGATAGTAGTTTAAAACTATAATACTTCTGAAATCTTATAACGTTCTTCGTTATTTTTGGTTCGTAAGATAATTTCGCCTAAAAATCCGGCTAAGAATAATTGGGTTCCAATAATCATAGCGGTGATGGCTAAATAAAATTGCGGTCTTTCGGTGATTAATCTTCCTGAGGTATTGATGAATAATTTATCGATTCCTAAATAGAATGCAAATAAAAATCCAATGATAAACATAATAGATCCTAATAATCCGAATAGGTGCATGGGTCTTTTTCCAAAAGTGGATAAAAACCAAATGGTAATCAAATCCAAGAAACCATTAATAAAACGGCTCATTCCAAATTTTGAACTGCCGTATTTTCTAGCTTGATGGATTACGATTTTCTCACCAATGTTTGAAAATCCTGCATTTTTAGCTAAAACCGGAATGTATCGGTGCATTTCACCCGAAACTTCAATGTTTTTGATGACTACATTTTTATACGCCTTTAATCCACAGTTGAAATCGTTTAATTGCACACCCGAAGTTTTTCTGGCGGCCCAATTGAATAATTTAGACGGTATGTTTTTTGCTACAACCGAATCGTATCGTTTTTTCTTCCACCCCGATATTAAATCGTAGTTTTCTTCAGTAATCAATCGGTATAATTCAGGAATTTCGTCGGGACTGTCCTGCAAATCAGCGTCCATTGTAATGATGACATCGCCTTGTGCTTTGGCAAAACCGGCGTGTAACGCTTGAGATTTACCATAGTTTCTTAAAAAACGAATCCCTTTTACATTTGGATTTTCGTTTGAAAGTTGTGAAATAGTTTGCCAAGACGCGTCGGCACTACCATCGTCTATGAATAAAATTTCATAGGAAAAGTTGTGCGCTTGCATCACTTTTACAATCCAATGATGCAATTCGGGTAACGATTCTTGTTCGTTTAATAATGGGATAACAAGGGATATGTTCATGGATTAAAATACAGGTTTATTTTTTTTGAAAATAGCAGCAAGTATTAATCCAAAAAATATGGAGCCTAATAATGATTTTAAGATGCCGTATAAAAGTCCAACAGTAGAAAATTGTGGCGTTTCTTTCATGTCTTCAACTGCTTTTTTGATTTCGGCTGCAGGTACATTCCATTTTTGTAAATTTTCAACTTGGAACGTAACCAACGCTTCATGAATTAAATCTCTAGTGGCAGTATCAATAAAATTAAATAACACTATAGAGAAAGAAGTAGAAATAAGGATCCCTAATAAGGCTGAAATAAAATATCCGGTAAATCCTTCTTTGAAGGTCATGAATCCGCCTAAATTTTTTCGCAATTCGAGTAACTGAAAAATCCCAATGGCAAGAAAAGCAAGCATTACAATAACACCAAGCCAAATATTAATGAATAGTTTGTAATCTACTACATATAATGCAATCATGTAAAATACACTAAATAAGCCACTTATTGTTCCGTATTTAATTCCGTTTTTTTTGATAATTTCGTTCATAGTTGATGGGTTTAATTAATTTACAAATATAAGAATTCTTCTCGTTACTCTATTAGAGATAAAAAATAAAAAAAAGTTACAGAAACATTGCTAGATTAAAAATAAAATGTAATTTTGCACCCTAAATTAAAAGTTTATAAACCAAAAGGTTGTATTTTGTTTACACCTCTACAGCAATAGAGCCGCGAAATAAGATAGGATCGTCAAATAAAAAGATTTACAAAATGAAAAAAGGTATTCACCCAGAAAATTACAGATTAGTAGCCTTCAAAGACATGTCAAATGAAGATGTTTTTATCACTAAATCTACAGTAGAAACTAAAGAAACGATTACTCACGAAGGTGTTGAGTATCCAGTTTTCAAAATGGAGATTTCAAGAACTTCTCACCCTTTTTACACAGGTAAATCTAAACTTATTGATACAGCAGGTCGTATTGATAAATTCAACAGCAAATACGCTAAAAAAGCAAAATAATTTTTTGTTTTTACACAATATTGAAAAGCTTCACTTTGGTGAGGCTTTTTTTTATGGCCAACTTTTGTCAATTTAGAACTTAACTTTGTAACTTTGAGGCTTAATTTTGAAATCGACACCATGAACTATATACTTTTTGACGGTACAGTACGTAATGCATTACTACCGTTCACATTTACACGTCCAGTAGCAGATATTCGCATTGGAATACTTACGCTTCGTGAAAAATGGGAAAATTACTTAGGTTCTACCACTACTACAGTAACGGAAGAGTATTTGATGGAAAAATTCCCAATGGTTGAAATGGAAGAGAATGTAATGATTAATGCTTCTTTTCTGCCCAATGCAACTTTAGTAGAATGGATTCAAAATTTAAATCCGAAGCAGGCGATTGTTTTTGAAGAAGAAATTGTGGCCTTTTATTCCCAAGATACTCAAGAAGAAGTCGATTTTGATCAGTATGAATTACTGTCCTTTGAAAGCGAATTGATGCGTATTGCCAATACTTGGGATATTTTTGCAAAAAATGATCATGCCATTAGAGATGATTTTGAATTACTCACTGCAGATCGTACATCCCAACCGATTCCTAAATCGGTAAATGTGATAGCACCTGAAAATATTTTTATTGAAGAGGGGGCTCAATTGGAATTTGTAACCTTGAATGCCTCAACCGGGCCTATCTATATTGGTAAAAATAGTGAAATAATGGAGGGTTCTGTCATCCGTGGACCCTTTGCTTTGTGTGAATCGGGACGTGTAAAGTTAGCCACCAAAGTATATGGTGCTACAACGGTTGGACCACATTCAGTAATTGGTGGAGAAGTTAATAATTCAGTCCTTTTTGGGTATTCCAATAAGGGACATGATGGTTTTTTAGGTAATTCGGTTTTGGGAGAATGGTGTAATATTGGCGCCGATTCAAACAATTCCAATCTGAAAAACAATTATGAAGAAGTGCGCTTGTGGAGTTATGAGACCGAGGGTTTTGCTAAAACAGGTTTGCAATTTTGCGGACTAATGATGGGAGATCACAGTAAATGCGGTATCAATACGATGTTTAACACGGGAACCGTAGTAGGTGTTTCTGCAAATATTTTTGGAGCAGGATTTCCGCGCAATTTTGTACCTAGTTTTTCTTGGGGTGGAGCAGCAGGTTTTTCTACTTATCTTACTCAAAAAGCGTTTCAAACTGCAAAAATTGTAATGGCAAGAAGAAATGTTGAATTTACAGAACAAGATGCGGCTATCTTGACGCATGTTTTTGAAGAAACAAAAAAATTCAGAAATGAATAAGAATTATCAATACGTTTATTCTGTAATTTAATACGATTATTAATTAACATTAATCGTTTGGTGCAAATTAAACTAAGTTTGTGTCATTAAAATAAGATTTTTAGTTCTGTAGGGGGAATTTAAGAATTTTTTAAAAGGCTTGGCTTCGGTTAAGCCTTTTTTTATTTTGGTACTATTTATTTTTCCCTAAATTTGTCCTTCAATTTTTTGACAACGATTTCATGAATTGAATCTTACTTATGGAAAACAAAAAAAAAGTTGCCTTCTATACTTTAGGATGCAAATTAAATTTCTCTGAAACATCAACTATAGCTCGAGACTTTCAAAAAGAAGGGTTTGATCGCGTTGATTTTGAGGAAATAGCTGATATTTATGTAGTGAATACTTGTTCGGTTACCGAAAATGCAGACAAGCAATTCAAGCAAATTGTAAAAAAAGCTATTAAATTAAATCCCAATGCTTTTGTAGTTGCCGTTGGTTGTTATGCACAATTAAAGCCTGAAGAACTTGCTGCGGTAGATGGAGTTGACTTAGTGTTAGGGGCAACTGAAAAATTCAAAATTACAGACTACATCAACGATTTATCTAAAAATGATAAAGGAGAAGTGCATTCGTGCGAAATTGAAGAAGCCGATTTTTATGTAGGAAGTTATTCTATAGGTGACCGTACGCGTGCCTTTTTAAAAGTACAAGACGGTTGTGATTACAAGTGTACGTATTGTACAATTCCATTGGCAAGAGGGATTTCTCGTAGTGATGCGTTAGATAATGTTTTGAAAAACGCAAAAGAAATTTCAGAACAAGGTATCAAAGAAATTGTATTGACGGGGGTAAATATTGGGGATTACGGTAAAGGAGAGTTTGGAAATAAAAAACACGAACATACTTTTTTAGACTTGGTCAAAGCTTTGGATGAGGTCGAAGGTATTGAGCGCTTGCGAATTTCGTCAATTGAACCCAATCTGTTAAAAAATGAAACGATAGATTTTGTAGCTAAAAGCCGCACTTTTGTACCCCATTTTCATATCCCCTTACAATCGGGATCTAATGAAATATTAAAAAAAATGAAACGTCGCTATTTGCGAGAAGTCTATACAGATCGCGTAGCCAATATTCGAAAGGTAATGCCACAGGCGTGTATTGGTGTTGATGTTATTGTTGGATTTCCAGGTGAAACAGACGAACACTTTTTAGAAACCTATCATTTTTTAAATGATTTGGATATTTCCTATTTGCATGTTTTTACCTATTCGGAACGAGATAATACAGAAGCAGCTGAAATGGATGGCGTAGTGCCAGCTAATGTGCGTTCAAAAAGGAGTAAAATGTTACGCGGACTTTCGGTAAAGAAAAGACGGGCTTTTTATGAAAGTCAGATTGGGAGTAGTCGAACTGTTTTGTTTGAAAGTGAAAATAAAGAAGGCTATATTCACGGATTTACCGAAAATTATGTAAAAATAAAAACACCTTGGGATCCTGCCTTAGTGAATACTCTTCAAGAAGTGCAATTGACAAAAATTGATGAAGATGGTAGTGTACGAATCGAATGTATAACTAGTAATACCTAAAAAAAAAATCCCAAGTTTTACTTGGGATTTTTTTTATTATATCATTAGACCTGGAGGTAAAAGGGTCCTGTATTTTCTATTTTTCCTGAAAAAACTAATGAATTTTGCATGGGTAGGTACGACTTTTAATTTTCGATCTTCCGCAATTTGCAGCACATGAATGATAAAATCAAGGTGAAGGGCTTCGTCTTCATTTGAATTAGCGCAAAACTTTGTTAAGAATAATTTTCGTTCTTGAATTGCATATTCAATCGCTACTAAACCGGTCGAAGTAATTATTTCAAATTGTCTTAAAAGTTCATTATCTTTGATTTCCATGAAAACAGCTATTGTTTTGCAAATTTACGAATCTTTTTCCAAATGGTAACCATGAATAAAATTCCGGTTTACTTTATGCCCGGTTTAGCCGCAAGTTCAACTATTTTTGAAAAAATTGCATTGCCAGAAGCAGAATTTGAGATGCATTTTTTAGAGTGGTTTTTACCTCATGAAAAGGAAAGTATTGAAAGTTATGCTGCTCGAATGGCTCAAAAAATTCTACACGAAAATCCGGTATTAGTTGGGGTTTCTTTTGGGGGTGTCTTGGTACAAGAAATAGCAAAGCTAATCCCTACTCAAAAAGTGATCATTATTTCCAGTGTGAAATCGCAAAATGAATTTCCTACGCGTTTTAAAATCGCTCGAACTACGAAGGCTTATAAATTGATTCCGACGCAACTCTTGGCGGATATTGAAAAATTAGTTACCTATGCATTTGGAGATAATATTGTATCCAAGCGCATCAAGTTGTATGAAAAGTATTTATCGGTTCGGGATAAACAATATTTGGATTGGGCTATAGAAACCATTTTATGTTGGAATCAAAAAGAAGGAGCCGCATCCATTGTACATATTCATGGCGATGCCGATGAGGTATTTCCGATTAAGTACATTCAAAATTGTATTGTAGTTAAAGGAGGAACGCATATTATGATTCTCAATAAATTCAAGTGGTTGAATGAAAATTTACCTAAGTTAATTGTAAAATAAATAGAATGAAAAAAATCATCTCAAAAACAAACCTGGTTATACTTGCAATAGCTTTTTTAGGAAGTGTATGTATTTACAGCGTGGTATCTGAAGACTCCCAATTTGCACCAATGGGGTATAGTTTGCAAATGGATTTTGCTGGAGAAGAAGTGCCCACCCATATGGCAGATGTTCAAGAGCGTTTAGACAAAGAAATGATTACCAATATGAATTATCATACCAATACTACTTTGGTGATTAAACGCGCTAATAAAGTATTTCCTGTTCTGGAGCCTATATTAGCAAAATATGGCATTCCAGATGATTTTAAATATTTGGCAGTAATAGAAAGTAGTTTGGTTAATGCGGTTTCTCCTGCTGGTGCTAAAGGGGTTTGGCAATTTATGCCTCTAACGGCAAAAGAAAAAGGCATGGAGGTTAGTGATCAAGTGGATGAGCGTTATCATCTTGTCAAAGCTACCGAAGCAGCCTGTAAGTACTTCTTATCAGCTAAAGAAAAATTCGGCTCTTGGACATTAGCTGCTGCTTCCTACAATGGTGGGATTGGAGGTATTAAAAGCAAAATGGAAGAACAACAAGTAGATAATTATTATGATTTATTATTGACGGAAGAAACATCCCGTTATGTTTTTAGAATATTAGCCTTAAAAGAAATTATGAAAAATGCTAAAAATTATGGTTTTTCTATACCAAAAGAAGCATTATATTATCCAATTGCTACCAAAAAAATTGTAGTAGATTCTAGTATTACAAATTTGGCTCAATTTGCAAAAAGTCAAGGTGTGAATTATAAAATTTTGAAGTTACACAATCCATGGTTGCGCGATAAAATGTTGTTGAATGCCACAGGAAAAAAATATGAAATCGAAATTCCTACGACAGGGTACACCAAATAAATGAGAAAAATGACGACACAAACTTTAGTAACCTTACTATTAGTTGGGGTTCTAGCCGGGATATTAAGCGGACTAGTAGGTATAGGGGGAGGAATTATTATGGTGCCATTGTTGGTGCTTTTTTTGGGATTTTCACAACATCAAGCGCAAGGTACTAGTTTGGCCGTTTTGATGGTTCCGGTAACGGCTGCAGGTGTATATAATTATTACAAACAAGGATTTGTTGACTGGCGTTATGCGGCCATCATTGCAGTGTTTTTTGTAATAGGTGGGTTTTTCGGTAGTAAATTAGCGATAGCAATAGACCAAAAAATGCTAAAAAAAGTATTCGGAATTGTATTGTTAGTTATTGCAGGTAAAATGCTTTGGAGTAAATAAAAAAAGCACCAATTAAATTGGTGCTTTTTTTATGAGGTGAAACGTTACATTTTTTTCATTTGATCTTTCATCATTTTAATCTGATCCTTGAGCATGTTTTGCTTGTCTAATTTTTTAGCCTCGTTGAGTAAATTTGTAGCTTCAATTTTTCTTCTGCGGGTCATTGCAATTCCAGCGAGTTGTAATTTAGCCAATGCTAAATCTTGATCCATAGACAATCCTAATGCAATGGCTTTTTTGAAATAGCGTTCGGCTTCATTTAAATTGGTTTGTGAAACCATTAGACCGTGTAAATAATTGTAATAACCTTGTTGTTTTTTTACCAAAGCTCCTTCAGGATTTTTTATGTGAGCTAACCATTTTTGTGCTCCAGGAAAATCTTGTTTTCTCAGTTTCAAAAACGCCAATAAAATAAATTCATTTTTAAAGTACAAGAAAATAAAGATCGTAGAGAGTAATAATAAGAAGATGCCATTTCCAATTTCGTTTTCGGTAAACTGATAAATTCCGAATCCTATAATTAAAGCAGCTAAAACTAATTTGATATTTTTGTGAAACATAATATTATTTTTAATTGGTTACAAAGGTAATAAAATCTATTAAAAATATTTTTAAAAAAGTACTTGCGAATGAAAAAAGTCTTTGTATATTTGCACTCGGTTTTCAGGACAGGGATTCTGATCCGTTTTAAAAAAGATTTTTATTTATAGAATTTAAAAGATACTACAATGAGTAAGAGAACGTTTCAACCATCAAAAAGAAAAAGAAGAAATAAGCACGGTTTCATGGATAGAATGGCTTCTGCTAATGGAAGAAAAGTGCTTGCTCGTAGAAGAGCTAAAGGAAGACATAAATTAACTGTTTCTTGCGAACCAAGACACAAAAAATAATGTTTTAGTTTTAAAGCAATATAAAGCCGTTACTTTTATTAGTAGCGGCTTTTTTTTAAAGTGTTTATAAAATTTGAATAAGTTTTTACGACACCATTTTAGTACAAATTACAATCCTATTACTTTTACATAATTTACTACACAAAACAACAACACAATGCCAAAAGACAATTCAATCAAATCGGTTTTAATTATTGGATCAGGGCCTATCGTAATCGGACAGGCGTGTGAATTTGATTATGCGGGTTCGCAATCGGCTCGCTCGTTAAGAGAGGAAGGAATTGAAGTAATCTTAATCAATTCCAATCCGGCAACTATTATGACCGATCCTTCAATGGCCGATCATGTATATCTAAAACCGTTAACGACTAAATCCATTATTGAGATTTTAAAAGCCCATCCGCAAATCGATGCTGTTTTACCCACTATGGGAGGTCAGACGGCTTTGAATTTATGTATCGAAGCGGATGAAAAAGGAATCTGGAAAGATTTTGGAATACGATTAATAGGCGTTGATATTAACGCTATTAATATTACTGAAGATCGAGAACAGTTTAAAAACTTACTCAACAAAATTGGTGTACCACAGGCACCTGCTAAAACAGCAAATTCATTCCTTCAAGGAAAAGAAATAGAACAAGAATTTGGCTTCCCATTGGTTATTCGACCTTCCTTTACATTAGGAGGAACGGGTGCAGCTATTGTTTATAAAAAAGAAGATTTTGACGGGGCATTAACTTATGGTTTAGAAGCTTCACCCATCCATGAAGTATTGATCGATAAAGCTTTAATGGGTTGGAAAGAATATGAATTAGAATTGTTGCGCGATAGCAACGACAATGTGGTGATTATTTGTACCATTGAGAATATGGATCCTATGGGAATTCATACGGGAGATTCGATTACGGTAGCCCCAGCCATGACCTTATCTGATACAACGTTTCAAAAAATGCGCGATATGGCGATATTGATGATGCGTTCTATTGGTAATTTTGCAGGTGGATGTAACGTGCAATTTGCAGTTTCTCCTGATGATAAAGAAGATATAGTAGCCATTGAAATCAATCCACGGGTATCACGTTCTTCAGCATTAGCTTCTAAAGCTACCGGATATCCTATTGCTAAAATTGCAACGAAATTAGCTTTAGGGTATAACTTAGATGAATTACAAAATCAAATTACAAAATCGACTTCAGCTTTATTTGAGCCTACCTTAGATTATGTTATTGTGAAAATACCCCGTTGGAATTTTGATAAATTTGAAGGAGCAGACCGCACGTTAGGTCTTCAAATGAAATCAGTAGGGGAAGTAATGGGAATTGGGCGTTCGTTCCAAGAAGCTTTGCACAAAGCAACACAATCGTTAGAAATTAAACGTAACGGATTAGGAGCCGATGGTAAGGGCTATAAAAACTACGAGCAAATCATCGAGAAATTGACTTTTGCGAGTTGGGATCGAGTTTTTGTAATCTATGACGCTATCGCGATGGGTATTCCATTGAGCAGAATCCATGAAATTACAAAAATTGACATGTGGTTCTTAAAACAATATGAAGAATTATTTCATTTGGAACGCGAAATTTCAAGCTACAAAGTAGATAGTCTTCCTAGAGAATTACTTTTAGAAGCCAAACAAAAAGGGTATGGTGACCGACAAATTGCCCACATGATGGGTTGTTTAGAGAGTCAGGTATACAAACTTCGTGAAGCACAAAATATCAAGCGTGTATATAAATTAGTTGATACTTGTGCGGCCGAATTTAAAGCGGTTACACCTTATTTCTATTCCACTTTTGAGGCTGAAATTGAAAAAGTAGATGGAACTAAGTATGTCCACAATGAGAGTATTGTTACCGATAAGAAAAAAGTAGTGGTTCTGGGGTCTGGGCCTAATAGAATTGGGCAGGGTATTGAGTTTGATTACTCTTGTGTACATGGTGTATTAGCCGCTAAAGAATGTGGCTATGAAACCATTATGATCAATTGTAATCCCGAAACTGTTTCTACCGATTTTGATACCGCTGATAAATTGTATTTTGAACCTGTTTTCTGGGAGCATATTTATGATATCATTCAACATGAAAAACCGGAAGGTGTTATCGTTCAGTTGGGTGGACAAACCGCACTAAAATTAGCAGAAAAATTAGCCAAATACGGCATAAAAATATTAGGAACCTCTTTTGATGCGCTAGATTTAGCAGAAGATAGAGGGCGTTTTTCAGATTTATTGACTGAATTGGATATTCCGTTTCCAAAATTTGGAATTGCGGAAAGTGCTGAAGAAGCAACAACACTTGCTGATAGTTTGGATTTTCCTCTTTTAGTTCGACCTTCATACGTATTAGGTGGTCAGGGAATGAAAATTGTCATCAATAAACAAGAATTGGAAAAACATGTAATTGATTTATTAAAATCGATACCTGGTAATAAATTGTTATTGGATCATTATTTAGATGGTGCCATTGAGGCAGAGGCAGATGCTATTTGCGACGCGGATGGTAATGTGTATATCATAGGAATAATGGAGCATATTGAGCCTTGTGGTGTCCATTCTGGTGATAGTAATGCCACTTTACCACCCTTTAATTTAGGAGAGTTTGTATTGCAACAAATAAAGGATCATACCCAAAAAATTGCTCGTGCATTACAAACTGTTGGTTTAATTAACATCCAGTTTGCAATAAAAAATGATATTGTTTACATTATTGAGGCCAATCCGCGTGCTTCACGTACGGTACCTTTTATTGCTAAAGCATATGGAGAACCTTATGTAAATTATGCTACAAAAGTTATGTTGGGTCACAACAAGGTAACTGATTTTACCTTCAATCCACAATTGAAAGGATACGCCATTAAACAACCAGTTTTTTCTTTCAGTAAGTTTCCAAATGTGAATAAGGCATTGGGGCCAGAAATGAAATCAACCGGTGAGAGCATCTTATTTATTGATGATCTAAAAGACGATCAATTTTATGATTTGTATGCCCGAAGAAAAATGTATTTGACTAAATAAATAAAAAATCCCAATCGATAAGATTGGGATTTTTTTTAGTAAAGATTTGTTATTGCCGAATTAATGTGTATTTATCTCCATTGGATTTGAACAAAATTAATTCGGATCGATTTCTGCTAAAGGTCCATTCGCCACTCAAAATAAGTGACCAATCGAAATCGGCCGTCCACACACAATTATTTGTGAATGTAATCCGGTTTTCCGCTGTTGAATAGACGCCATTACAAATAGCTGGAAATTTTTCAATTTCGCTCTCTCCCAAAAATGTGCCATCAATAAATCGAATTTCAACAGTTGATGTTACGCCATTTCGTTCAAATACCCCTCTGTAATTTCCAGAAATATGATCTACATCAAATTCAGTATTAGTCGAACAGTTAGAGAATGAAAAGGCTAGTGCTAATAGGATAAATAGTCTTGTTTTCATAATTTTTCAGATTTTGAATGGGACTTGTTTTTCTTATATATTGGAATGAAATAACTCAAAGTGTAATTTAAACCGGTACCAAATTTACCATCATATGTGCGGTTAAATCCAGGAATGTATAGGTTGTCAAAATTTGTTGGTTTGTTATTGGATACTAAATAATTTAATCGCAGCGAAAAGCCTAAATAAAGATTGCTGAATAATTCAGCTTTTACACCTCCAATAATTTCGATCCAACTCGCGGTTAATCCATTATATTGTACGCCAGAAATTACAGTGTTCTCGCCATAATAATTGGTAGGTTCGTAGGTTTTATAACTGTTCAACCTTTGGCTAAAACTACTCACACCATAACGCATCCCTACATAAATCATATTTTCCATATCGAGCCAATTTTCAAATGAGTTGTAATCAAAACCAGCTTTAAAATAGGTGCCTTTTGTAGTAAAGTTCAATCGATCGTCAGCTACTGTTTTATCTTCATTTCCTAATTCACCAGCGAGATAGAACCGTTGCGTCAAACGATAATCGCCAATAATTTCTAATCCTTTGTAATCCTTCTCATAGAAACTTTTAGACAATCGATGTAAATCTACTCCCACTCGTAAACCATAGCGCTCTGGATAGCTTACAGATTTAGTATCTTTTTCTTGTGCGTTTCCTGGTATCGAAATCGCAAGTAAAGCAAGACTAAAAATAAATTTTAACATGAACTTCATTTTCGTTTTCGATATTAGTTTGTTGCACTTGTATATTTCGAATCCAATTGTTTCCATCTGCAGTTAGTACTACCGGATTGGTATCGTTTAAATAAAATAGCGTTTTAAATCCACATGCTCTTGAAACATATACATCTACCCGTTCATATGAAAAGGTTAGTATATCAATGTTATCATTAGTTGTGTTGGTGTCACTTCCATTTTGTATGAATTGTAATGTGGTTACATCTGTGGTCGTTTTTAAAGGTACTTGAATCTTAGACACACCATTAAACGCAATCCCAGAAGTATTATTGGGATCAATTACCCCCAGTTGGGTTACATTTTTTAAAACAGTTGGTCGGGTTGCATCATACAACTCAATAATGATTCTCGGGGTTACGGGAGTTCCTTCGGCACAGATATCATCTTTTTCACAATTGGAAAAGGAACAGGCAATCCCAATACATAAAACTATTCTGACTAGCGCTTGCTTCATAATGTTTCCTTTTTAGTACGAAGTTCTAAAAGTACCACATTTTCCACATGATGGGTTTGTGGGAACATATCTACAGGTCGTACACGCACCACCTTATATTTTTCATCCATAAGTGCTAGATCACGAGCTTGTGTGGCTGAATTACAGCTCACATAAACCACACGATTTGGCGCAATTTTTAATATTTGTTCTACGACATCTTTATGCATACCGTCTCTAGGAGGATCGGTGATGATGACATCGGGATGTCCGTGATTAGCAATAAAATCATCGTTGAATACATTTTTCATGTCTCCTACAAAAAACGAACAATTGGTAATTGTATTCCGTTCTGCATTTGCTTTTGCATCAATAATAGCCTCTGGAACCGCTTCGACACCAACAACTTTTTTAGCCTGCTTAGAGACGAATTGAGCTATGGTACCCGTTCCTGTATACAAATCGTATACAATTTCAGTACCGGTCAATCCGGCAAATTCTCTCGTAATTTTATACAATTCATATGCTTGTTCAGAATTGGTTTGGTAAAACGATTTGGCATTAATGCTAAAATGCAAACCTTCCATTTCTTCTAAAATATAATTACGTCCTTTGAACAGTATAATATCTTGATCGTATAAAGTGTCGTTCAATTTCTGATTGATGACATATTGTAACGAAGTAATTTGTGGGAAACGATCGGATAAAAAGTTCATGAGCAATTGGATGCTTTTTTCATCCTTTTCAAAAAACTGAAGGAGCACCATTATTTCCCCCGTAGAAGCCGTACGAATCATCAAAGTCCGCAACAACCCACCTAATTCTCTAGCATTGAAAAATGTCAGGTTGTTTTCATTGGCAAATCGTTTGATTTCATTCCGAATTTCATTGGAAGGATCTTCTTGTAAATGGCAGTTTGAAATATCTAAAATTTTATCCCACATTCTAGGGATATGAAATCCTAGCGCATTTTTATTTTCAAATTCGGTTCCCGATTGAATTTCAGCATCGGTCATCCAGCGGGCATTGGAGAAACCAAATTCCATTTTATTACGGTAATACAATTGTTTTTCCGAACCTAGTATGGGTTCAAATTCGGGTAATTCAATTTTACCAATACGTTTTAAGTTGTTGTATACTTCTTGATTTTTGTAAAATAGTTGTTGGCTGTACTTCATGTTTTGCCATTTACAACCTCCACAAACGCCAAAATGCTCACAAACTGCTGCTATTCGGTGTTCCGAAAATTCATGAATTTTGATGGCTTTACCTTCATAGTAAGCTTTTCTTTTTTTCATGGTTTGCACATCGACTACATCACCGGGTACAACATTTGGAAGAAATATTACTTTGCCATCGGGTGCTTTTGCCACTGATACACCTTTTGCACCTGCATCAAGGATTTTTACGTTTTCGAATACGATTTTATCTGTTCTCTTTTTTCCCATGAAGCAAAAATAAGAATTGTTGGGTGTATTTGATAGTATTTTTTACATTTATAGCAAATTTCAATAAAGTTATGAAAACTCATTTAGCATTATTACGCGGCATCAATGTTTCCGGACACAACATGATTAAAATGGACACGTTAAAAACCATATTGGAAAATGCAGGATTTCATAATGTTCGCACGTATATTCAATCCGGAAATGTCTTTGTGGATTCGGAAGAAGAGCACGGTGCCAGTGTGGGTTTTAAAATCAAATACGAAATTTTTAAAGAATTAGGGTTAGAGGTTCCAGTGGTCGTGATCTGTAAAACCGATTTGGATGCTAGTTTGAAAAACAATATATTTTTGAAGGAAACAAACTGCGATACAAAAAAGTTGTATGTGGCTTTTATTTCAAAAGAACTGCAAGGAAGTGCCATTAACGATTTAAAAATGAGCCAATTTAAACCCGATGAAGCACAAATTGATAGCTGTAGAATCTATATTAAATATGCTGTTGGCGCTGGCAAAACACGTTTGGATCAAAAATATATTGAGAAAAAACTAAATGTTGTAGCTACCATTCGAAATTGGAATACCATTACTACGTTGTTAGCAATGTATGATACTCCTATTGGGAGCTAGAAGTTGGGAGCCAGTAGTTTTTCTTACAATAGTAAACTTCTAATGTATGACAAAATTTACTACTTTTGTAATGGGTTGATTTCTCACCCAAAAGAAGGAATACTGAATTACTATTTATTCAAGTTAGAATATGTCATTGTTAGAACAAACAACAGCTACAGATGCCATTGCATTAGAAGAAAAATATGGCGCACACAATTACCATCCGCTACCAGTAGTCTTAAGTAGAGGAGAAGGTGTTTATGTTTGGGATGTAGCAGATAAAAAATATTTTGATTTTCTTTCGGCTTATTCGGCTGTAAATCAAGGGCATTGTCATCCTAAAATAGTTGACGCCATGGTACAACAAGCCCAAACGTTAACGCTTACTTCGCGAGCATTTTATAACGACAAATTAGGAGTGTATGAAGCTTTTGTAACAAAGTACTTTGGGTTTGACAAAGTACTTCCTATGAATACAGGAGCTGAAGCGGTAGAAACGGCTTTAAAGTTGTGTAGAAAATGGGCTTATGAGAAAAAAGGAATTCCTGAAAATGAAGCACAAATCATTGTGTGTGATGGAAATTTTCATGGTCGTACCACTACGATTATTTCTTTTTCAAACGATGCTAATGCGCGCAAAAATTTTGGGCCGTATACTGCGGGATTCATTAGTATTCCCTATGATGATATTGCTGCTTTAGAAAAAGCCGTCGCTTCATCTAAAAATATTGCTGGTTTTTTAGTAGAGCCCATACAAGGTGAAGCGGGTGTTTATACTCCTTCTGATGATTTTGTGAAGCGAGCTAAAGCAATTTGTGAAGCCAATAATTTGTTGTTCATTGCAGATGAAGTACAGACGGGTATAGCGAGAACAGGATCGTTACTTGCAGTATGTGGTAATTGTACGTGTGAATCAAATTGTGAAAAACAAGTTACTTATACCCAACCCGATATATTAATCTTAGGAAAGGCCTTGTCGGGTGGAGCTTATCCTGTTTCTGCCGTATTAGCAAATGATCACATCATGAATGTGATTCAACCGGGTCAGCACGGTTCTACTTTTGGAGGCAATCCAGTTGCTGCTGCAGTAGCAATGGCCGCTTTAGAAGTAGTTTCAGATGAAAAACTAGCACAAAATGCTAGAAAATTAGGTGAAATTTTTAGAGAGGAGTTGAGTGCATTTATTGCAACATCTTCCGTTGCGACCCTAGTGAGAGGAAAAGGTTTGCTTAATGCTGTAGTTATTAATGATACGGAAGAAAGCGATACCGCTTGGAATATTTGTGTACGGTTGGCTGAAAAAGGGCTATTAGCAAAACCAACTCATGGTAATATTATTCGTTTTGCGCCGCCTTTAGTAATTACAGAAGAGCAGTTAAGAACATGCGTTGCTCTGATTATTGAGACATTAAAAGAATTTGAAAACTAAAAATTTAACAGATAAAAAAAATCCTGCATTTGCAGGATTTTTTTGTTTATAATCGAGCTAAAGCCGATTCGTATTTATCGTTGACTACTTTCCAATCGATGACATTAAAAATAGCAGTCAAATAATCATTTTTTTTGTTTTGGTAACTCAAATAATAAGCGTGTTCCCAAACGTCAATGGCTAATATGGGGGTACCTCGTACTTCTGCATTTGGCATCAACGGATTGTCTTGGTTTGAAGTGCTGGTTATGGCCAATTTGCCATCGCTTTTTACCACAAGCCAAACCCATCCACTACCAAACAGACTATTTCCAGCATCGGTCAATTGGGTTTGTAACGCATCAAAAGAACCCAATTCGGTTGTGATTGCTTCTGCTAATGCACCGCTTGGAGTACCTCCCGCTTTTGGTCCAAGTATTTCAAAAAATAAATTGTGATTGTAGTAGCCCCCGGCATTGTTTCTAAGAGACTTATTATTTACATTTAAGTTGCGTAAAATATCTTCAATAGCTTGTGAAGCTAGATTCGTAGTGTCGACTTCTTTGTTTAATTTATTTGCATAATTTAAATGATGTTTTGCGTAATGCAATTGCATTGTTCTGCCATCAATATGAGGTTGTAAATCATCATAAGCATACTTTAAGCCTTTCATTTTAAATGTACCACCTTCATTTACTTTTACTTCTGCCGGATTACCAAAGGCAGTTTGTGTAGTTTCAACTTCTGGATCCGGAATTTGGACTTCTTCTAAATCATTTCCCCCTCTGCAACTTAGCAAGAGTATAAAGAGAAAAGATGAGGATACTAATGCTTTTTTCATGTTAAAGATTTCGTTCTTTTAATAAGGTATTGATGATTTCAATGTATTTTTCTTTGGCCTCATCGGCAGTTAAATGCTTGACTTGCATCCAGGCATTCAATTTACATGCATTGATTAAATCTTGTGGATTTTGATAATGAATTTGATGCGCGCTTTCTGAACTGGCTTGTTTGTATAAGCCATACAAAATGAGTTGCATGTCTTGTGGCACTGATTCCTGAGGAATGAGTTGTGCGTTTGAAAATGCTTCGTCAAATAATGTATTTAAGTCCTTA
>JACCDK010400451.1_pt1 | contig 18372 bp, 18 predicted proteins | sample 7445871 | NCBI WGS metagenome assembly JACCDK01 (sample SAMN15323436, study PRJNA562643) | freshwater metagenome | isolation source: river surface water | place: USA:Blue River Watershed | collected 2017-08-15
AGTAGGTTTAGCAGTTGTTGTTGGTTTAGTAGTCGTTGTTGTTGGTTTAGTAGTCGTTGTTGTAGAGCTAGGTATAATAGGTGTTATTGGTGGTAATGGTGGTTCCTGTATATTAGGTGGAGTATTTGGTTCATCTAAATTTATAAAAGTAAATTGTCTTTTATGATGTTTATTTTTAAAATCATTAATAGTTTGTTCACTCCATGAGTGATGTTTTATTTTTATTATAGTATTTCTAAAAATACTATCAAAATCGAATACATTAAATTTTAAAAGTGGACATGTACCTTCAAATATAACTTCGTCTAGTAAGTCATTATTATAAAATGCTCTAGCCCCTATATAAGTTACACTTTTTGGTATTGTAATAAATGATGTTAAAGCTGTACCATTAAATGCATTATCATCTATTTTAGTTATATTTGACCCACTATTATTCATATCACCAAAATAAATATAAACTAAATTGATATTAAAATAAAAAGCTTTATTTCCAATTGTGGTTATATTAATTCCATTAATTTGTAATGGTATTATTACTTCTTTTGATGTACCAATATATTTAGTAATAGTTGTTCCATCTGATGAAACAATTAAATTTTTATCTATAAAATTAATATTTTTATTTGAATATGTTTTAAAACTATTTCTATTTTCTAAACTCCATAAATCAAAATTTACATTTATATTTGCATTATTAGCTATATTATTAAATGCCCCAATATCAATTTGAGGTAATGAACCATTAAATGTTATATTACTTAATTTAGAACAGCCTTGAAATGCATATTTATCTATTTTATTGACACTTGATGGTATAATGATACTAGATAAATTAATACATCCTTCAAATGCACTTAATTCAATAAAATTAATACCTTCATTTAGAATAACAGTTGTTAACTCAGTGCAATAATAAAATGCTTTACCACCAATTGAACTAATATTACTTCCAGTAAAGTCAACTTTTCTGAATGTATAAGAATCGAACGCATTAGTACCAATCTGATCTATTTTTAAACCATTTATTGTAGGTGGTATAGTAATTTCATATGATGTTCCATTATAACCAACTATATTATTACCACTTACTTTAAAATCAGATGCTTCAAACTTTTCTTTGGTTTCTGTATCAGTTTGTGTAGTAAATAAAATTAATAATAAAATTATTATTAACAATATTATAAATAATATTATATTCATATTATATAATACTTTATATAATATAAATTAATTATTAAGATAAAGTTATTATAAACTAAATTCATAATGAATATTTTATTACTTCATCAAAATTACGTACTAATAATACTTCAAAATCATTATCTATTAATTTAGGATTATTTTTAATAACATTTTCTAAATCAATTTTATTATTATATGGAATTAATGCTTTAGTTGCACCACCTCTTTTGGCTGCATTTAATTTCTCATCTAAACCACCAATTTCAGTAACTTCTTCTCTTAAATTAATTTCGCCAGTCATTGCTACTAAATGATTAATTTTTTTATTAACTAATCTTGAATAAAATGCTAAAGTCATAGCAGCACCAGCTGATGGACCTTCTTTTCCAGTGCTACCATCTGGACAATGAATATGAAAGCATTCAGGTGTTTTAGACCATTTATTCATCCATTGTGTTTTGGTATTTTCGTCTAATTTATTCCATGCAACAGATAAAGCAACTTCAATACTTTCTTTAATAACTTCTCCTAATGAACCAGTTGCTTTAACTGTCATAACATCTTTAGCAGGAATTAAAACTGATTCAATAGGTAGCACTCCACCTTGACCTAAACTATTAGCCCATAAGCCATTTACCATCCCAATCCCATCCTTATTATGAACCATTAAATGAATATATTTTGGTTTTGATTTATATAATTCATCATAAATATTTTTAGATACATTAATTGGAAATTTAATTAATTCATCGCCAATTTTAGATTTAGTTAAATTAGCCTTATTTAATTCTCTAATAATTTTATATAAATGCTCTTTTAATCTTCTCACTCCACCTTCATTAGTATAATTATTAATAATATCATTTAATATTTCATCAGATATAATAACATCTGTTTCTTTAATACCAACATCTTTACAAATATCTTTTAATAAATAATTTGTAGCTATATGTAATTTCATATCATTGGTTAAATATTTTGTTTCAATCATAGTAATACGATCTCTTAAGATGTAATTTATTTTAGATGGTTCATTAAATGAAAAAATAAATGTAACCTTTGATAAATCCAAATCAATATCATAAAAATATTTATCACGAAATAATTTATTCTGAGCTGGATCAATTAAATGAATTAATAAATTGATAATTTCATCTCCTCTTGGTCCCTCGCTTACTTTATCCAATTCATCAAAATAAATAATTGGATTCATACATTTGGCATCCATTAAAGATTGAGCTATGCGACCATAAATAGAACCTTCATAAGTAAATGAATGGCCATCAAGAAATGAACTATCTTGAGCACCTCCTAAAGATATAAATATAAATGGTTTATCCATGGCTTTTGCAATACCTTCTTTTATAATTGAAGTTTTACCATTACCAGGAGGGCCCCATAATGATATCACATTTCCATTACATGATGGATTTCTAATTTGTTGTGCCATTATGTTAATTATTTGTTTTTTAGCATTATCATGGCCATAAACAGCCTTATCCATTAAATCAGTTAAATTATTTAAAAATTTAGAAACATATTTTGGTTTGATTTTATTTAGTTCTAAACCTTTATAACATCCAAATGGAATTTTCATAACATCTTCAATCCATTTACGATTTTTAGAACCAAATCCAACTGATGAAAATATTTTACTTAAAATTGTTTTCTTAGTTGAATTATTAATTTGAGCTTGTAAGATTTTAAATAAATAAGGGATTTTTTCGGTATTTTCTTGAATAATTTCAGTTAGTTGTTTCATAGATTGTTCTTTCTTTTCTTCATCTAAATCTTTAAAATAATCAATAATATCATTAGTACTATTAGCACCATTAGTTGTTTTTGATATTTTTTTTAATTCTAATAAAAAATTAATGGTATTTTTATCTAAATCATCTCTTAAATTAAGTGTATCATCATCAGAACTATTAGAACTATCATAATCATCGTCAGAACTATTATCATCAGAATAATTAGAACTATTATAACTATCATCATCACTATCTTCAGAATATTCTTCATCATCATTTGTAATTATATCAATATCTAATTTATTTAATTTTCTTTCTTTTTTAGGAATATCATTTTCTTTTTTCTTTTCTTCTAAAAATTTAATAACATCGATTTTTTTATCTGTTTTTTTTGCTTCAATAATATCATCTATAATTTTGATTGAAATAGATGCACATGCATTAATTAATAAAACAGTATTTATATTTTTTTCTTTCTTATATAACTTTTTAGAATGAGTAAATACATATTTTAACCCTTCTAAAAATAAATCTAAATTTTTGTTTTTAATTTTTTGCTTTTTAATAGTATTAATAATACTTTCTATGCTATAAAATGTTAATTCTTTAATTAAATTATCTTCATTAAATGTTGCTTTACGTTTTCTTGTATTATGTATATTTATATGAGTAATCCATTTTTGAATATCTGTATCCATTATTTAGTAAATCAAAGTATTATTTTAAATGGATAGTTATATTGAGATAAATTTATTTTGTAATTATTTTATAGATAATTATAATAATGGGTGTTGAAAGATTTTTTTCAAGCTTAAGACGAGATTATAATTTTATTCATAAAGTTAATAAAAAAATAGATGGAGAACATTTATTAATTGATTTTAATAGTATCGTTCATGTTACATCACAATTTTTATTAGAAAATATAAGAAAAGATAATAAGGATACATCTAAAGATATATTTGAAGCAAAATTAATAGAAGAAGTCGGATATTATATTGAAGATTTATTAAAAGAACAATTTTATTGTAGCAAAATAATATCTATAACTATTTGTGTAGATGGTGTTCCTTCTATGGCTAAAATTAATGAACAACGTAAAAGACGTTATATGGGTGAAATAATATCTAATTTAATAAAGAAAGAAGATAAACAATATTTTAGTTGGTCTCGTAATAATATTAGTCCAGGAACTTATTTTATGAAAAAGATGATGGATTATTTAGAAAGTAGTAATTTTGAAGAAAGATTAAAGAACCATTGTATTAATCTTAAACATTATCAAGTTTCAGGAATTGATTTAATGGGTGAGGGTGAAATAAAAATATTACATTATATTGATGATTTACATAGTAGTTATAAACATGATAATTTTATTATATATTCACCAGACTCTGATGTTATAATATTATTATTAATGAAATCAGCTGAAATGAATATTAATTTATATATGTTAAGATACGATCAACAATTATCAACATATAAAAATCCAGTTTATAATATTATTGATATAAATCATTATAATAAAATATTGTATGAATATGTATCAAATCATATTAATAAAAAATTAGATAAAAATTTAATAATTATGGATATAGTATTTATTTTAACCGTATTTGGTGATGATTTTTTACCCAAATTGGAAACATTACGAGTTAATACTGATATTAATTTAATTATGGACCATTATATTTTAAATTTAATTAAATATGGATATATATTGGATAATAAACACAAAAAAAATTATGAAATTAATATTGAAAATTTTATGGCATTTTTAAAATCTCTTCAAAATAAAGAAGAATATTTTCTTAAAAGGAACGCAAGATATCATGTATCATCTAATTATAATAGAATTGTTGATGATGTAGTTGGATATCAAATGAATTTACTTAGGGAATTAATTGTTGAATATTTATGGAAGTTTATTTATTTTAATAAACCAGAATTTATATCAGTATCGCCAATTAATGCCTATAAACATATTGAAAAGTATATGCTAAATGATTATATGAATAAACTAGAAATGAAAATAGATAAGAATACTATAAATAAATTTACTAAAATGGAATTTAAAAATGATATGATATGGAATAAAATGTTAGATATTATAAGCAACTATTATATTGAAATATTAAATATAATAGACGGAAAGAAATTAAAAAAAAAAGAAATATATACAAATGATATTTTTTTTGTAGAAGCATTACCTAATCAATTATTAAAAGATATTATTATGTATTTTTATTTAACATATGAATTACCAATATTAATTCCATTAAAAACAGAACATGACGTATCCACTATAATGATAAATAATTATAAATCTAATGAAAATCCTCATAAAAATAAATTACAAAAAATGAAGGACGATGAGAAAGAGTTTTATAAATTAGAACATAAATTAGATAATTATTATAAAATACTACAGCCGAGGGACCAATTTTATTATGATATTTATTTCAAAAATCAAATTGATTATCATAATTATTATAAATTAAATTTTGAAGGAGAAAATAAAAATGCAAATAAGAATATAATTAGTGATTATTTAAAGGGTTTTAATTGGGTAGTTAATTATTATCATAATAACAATCCAAAATATAATAATATTGATTTAACATGGTATTATAGACATAATAGATCACCATTATTAAAAGATATAGTTAATCATTCAAATGTTAAATTATTAAATGTTAAAATGCACAATAGTTTTAATAATAATAAACATTATTATATGACACCGTTAGAACATTATTTATTTGTTTCTCCATTTAGTAGCGATGATGATAAATATATTTATGAACAATTATTAAAAACAATTGGATATTTAAAATCAGATAAACTTAAATTAATAGTTAAATTTATTAAAAATCATTCAAAATATTATTATGAATTAAATAAAATAATTAAGAATTTAAATAATCATAATAATAAAATAATAGATTGTTCTGGATCTATATTTTTATCAAAGTGCCATTTAATGTTTATGGAAAATTATATTAGTATGATTAGTTTCATAAATGATATTCGAAAAATAATATAATTATAATAATAATAATTATTATTATAATGAGCCAAAATTTAGACACAACTGATGTTACAATTCAAATACAAGAAATATTTGAAAATAACAAATTAAAAGATTTAAAAAGATTTATTAATAAAAGACAATCGTTAAATTCATGTAATATATGTTTATCATATTTATATTATTTAGTTCAATCTGTCGGTATATTAACTACAACTATTGGAACTGGATATAATATAAAAGAATTAATATGGACCGGTATTGGTGTTAATGTATTCGCATCATTAATTCACAGTTATGAACAAATAAATAATAATTTATCTATAAAATTATTAAAAAATATAGAAAATATAAGAAAGAATAATTATATTGATGAAGATGTTTTAATTGATTTAAGTGAAAATGAAAATAATAAAAATAAAAAATCAATTAACTAAATATTTTTTTAACTTTTCATCGATTTTATCTATTAATATTTGTTTATGTTCAGGTGTTATAGGATTAATAGCATATATATGAATATTAGTGTATTTGGAATTTGCTTTATTATGTTCTACTGGATCAGGAACATAATTAATGTAAAAATCATTAATATTTAATTTATTATTTGTTATGATTATATATAATATATTTTGTAAATATTCATTTGGTAAATTAATTATTTTTTTATTATATATTAACATTTCTTGTTTAAACATATCTTGTTTATTATTTGATGGTGATATTGTTGGCCTTTGTTCTGTTATAATTGGTGGTTGAGTTGAAACTATTGTTGGTGGTTGAGTTGAAACTATTGTGGGTGTTTGTTCTGATACAGTTGGAATTTGGTTTTGTTCTACTATAGGGTCATTATTTCCACCTCCTGTTAATTCATACTTTTGTTTTAATGATAAATATTTCATTTTATACATTAAATATTTCTGGTAACTTGACATTATATAATATTATTTATAAAAAATAAAATCACTTAAAGATATTTTCACTCAAAATCAATATTATGAATTTTATATCAAATATATATGGTTTTTTTTATAATATGTTTAATAATAATTCTATATCAGTAGTTGAACCAATAGTAGTTGAACCAATAATAGTTGAACCAGTAATAGTTGAACCAATAATAGATGAACCAATAATAGATGAACCAAATATTGAACCAATAAATGAAACAATCTATATGTTTATAAATACTGCTAATATTTATAATGCAAATGAATTAATGATGAAAAGACTTTATTCAGAAGAATTAAATAATAAATATATTAAAATATATTTATTAAAATCAGATACACTAGACCCATTATTTAAAAATGAATTAATTGTTAATAATAATAATATACAATTAATTGAAAATAAAATGTCAAAAAGACGTCGCCATTTGCATACATTTATAGATGCAATTGATAGTTTTATAGAATACAATAATATTAGAAATTATCATATTTTTTATTAAATTATTATTTATATCCAAATACTAATAAAAAATAAATACTAAATAAAATTAAAACTATTAAACCTAATAATAATAAATCATATAAACCTATTATAGTGTTAATATATAGAAAAAATAATAGACATAATATAATAAGTGTAATTATAATTAATGGTACTTTTAATAATCTAAAAAAATCACTTTCACTAAGTGAATCATAATAAGTATCTTTGATTTTAAATGCAATATTATTAATCATTGCATTGATAAAATATATTAAAGGAAAAATACCTAAATATATCCATGGACTTATAAGAAAAGAATTTGTCATATATATATAATTATTTATAATATATATTATTATATATGATTAATTCTTTTCATATGAACCCATGGTTATATTTATTAACTATACCAATATGTATAGCTTTAATTAAATTAAATTTATTTATAATTGAAAAAAATAATTTAAATAAAATATTATTATTTGAAATAATTATTTTATTAATATTATTTTTATTATTATTTTATTTATACAATAATAATGTTATAGGAATTTATGATTTAATTTTATTAATATTAATATTTGGCTGTGTCATTAGTCCTATTTTGGAGATAACTGTATTTTTAAATATAATATTAATACCATCAGCTTTAATTTTATCATTTATTTATAGAAAATGAATATCAATGATTAACAACTGATGTATTAGATACTGGATTTGGAATAGTTGGAGCAATTGATTGAACTGCTGATACATTTGGAATTGGGTCGGGAATTGGTGGAGCGTTATTTAATTGTTCTTTTAAATTTAAATATTTTTTTTTATATTTTAAATATTTATAGTAATCATTTGTAGACATTATATTATTATAATATATATAATAAAATAATAATTAATAAAGTTATTTCTTATCATAGAATTCACCCATAAATTGTAATTTATTTATAATACGCATTTTAACTAATCCATATTTACCTACTAATAATTTTTCTAATTTAGAAACATCACATCTCTTGAGTGATATTTCTTTAATTTTTTTAACTGGGGGTTTCATAAAATAGTCTTTATATATTTGATAATCATTAAAATCATCAACTTTATACCCATCATTTTTAATATGATTAATAGTATTCATTAAATTTTTATTTTTTGAATAGTATTCATAAATAAGTTCTGGTTTCATATCATTTAATTTGTCACAATAATCACAACCAAATAATAAACATAATTCAACAAATTGTTCATAATTTAAATTTAATGTTTTTAATACATCATCCATTAAAATCTCAACTGTATCTTTTTTATACGATGTAATATTCCGATAAATTTTTTTAGCTCCAAATGTCATTATATCCATATCTTCAGTAAGTACACCATCTGCTAAACCACATTTAACTAATTCAGCGCATTGACTGTCAGCTTCTTCCGGAGCAATGACATATGGAATACCCATAATTTCTAATAATTCAATACACTCATCTATTTGGACTTTATTAATATGAACAGTTCTTTTAAAATATTTAATTTTTTCTTCTTCATTCATCTCCTCATCATTTAACTTTTCCGAAGCTTTTTGTTTAATTTCTTTTCTATTATTAATTGTTTGCCATTTAAATGATGGAGGCTTTCCATCAAATACATAAATAGGAATAATATTCATTTTTAAAAGATTAATAGTTTTGTTAAATAATCCAAGAATATGTGAGCTAATTTCACCCTGATTTGTAAACATATCAGCACCAGAATTTCTAATAGCAATAACAACTTGATATAATAAAATACTAATATCAATAGCAATCATTTGACCACCTAAATCTTCATTATTTGGTTTTTTAATGATATTAGGATAGTTTGTATTTAAAAATTTAAGCATTTTTTTGATACCCATTTAGAATTTAATATTATATGAAAATATTATTTTATATTGATTTATCAATTTTTATGGTTTTTCAAAATAATAATCTAAATATAATTATATATTTAATGCCATTATATGAAATTAAAGAACCAATTAAAGATTTTATTGGCTCAGATACATTTGATGATGCTATAATAAAATTTATAAAAGCAAATGTAAAAAAACAATATGATACTATTAAAATAACAGATCATGTTACAGAATGTATTTATGCTATTAGATATAACTCTAAATTAACTAAATTTAAATTTGATTTAGTTCAAAAAATAAATATTCCAATTATTACTCAACCATTTAATGTAGAAACTTTATTTGACTATGGTAATGTTGAAAGAAAACAATTAAATATCTCAAAACCAACATCTAATAATTTAAATCTTGGCTCAGGTTTTGGCTCAGGTTTTGGCTCAGGTTTTGGCTCAGGTTTTGGCTCAGGTTTTGGTTCAGGATTTGGCTCAGGATTTGGTTCAGGATTTGGCTCAGGATTTGGTTCAGGATTTGGCTCAGGATTTGGTTCAGGATTTGGTTCAGGATTTAACAATTTATCAGATGATATTAAAAATGTAATTATAAATATCACAAATAATTACAATCCTTACACAAAATTAAACACTTTAGAATCAATTTATAATAAACAATTTTGGATAGATACACTTAAGAATATTAGTGTAGCACCAATGAATGTATACATAAAACCACAACAATATAACACACCTGCAACAATGAATATACCTAATATAACAAATTATATTCAACATGGTGGAGCTAATCAATATGAAAGAATTGGTGTTAAATTTAATAATATCAAATTAGCATCTCGTAAGTCACATAAAATATTATCAACATCATTATTCGACAAAGGATTGAATAAGACATCAAATGAATTTAAAAATATTAAACATTATAGTATATGCTTATATGAATCAATTAAATTATATCAAAAATATTTACCAGATTGGAATATTAGAATTTATGGTGATGCAACAATTGATATAGTTAATAATAATGATGAAGATTTACAGAAATTATTTAAATTAATAAATGAATCAAATAATATTGAATATTATAGTGTTTCTCAAACATTAAATAATATGAATGTAGTTGAAGCTGATAGAATAAATCATATTGGATTATTAGGTGCATTATTTAGATTTTACGCATTTTTAGATCCAAATGTATCTCATTGTTTACATATTGATGCTGACAATTTTCCAACTAAAATATTAACAGATATTATTAAAGATTGGGAAAATACATCAGAAAATAATTTATTATTATTTAAACCAATTTATTATGCAAGACAAAATTTAAATAATGATTGTATACAGCAAATGTTGGCAGGATTATGTGGTTATAGAAAAACAATTGGTGAAATATTAAATCCTGATATATTTGTTCAAATGTTTGAATTTATGGATAAAGCATATAATAAATTTAAAACTGAATTTAAAGATAAGTGTGATAATAATGTTAAAATTAAATATAATACTCCATTTCAATTTGGATTTGAAGAACAAGCATTAAGTAATATTTTATTACCATTATTTTTAAATAATAATATTAGATTAATTACAATTCCTATGTTCTTTGATTTTGGTAAAGGATTTGATTTTTATTATAATGATATATTAGATTTATTATCGGAAGAATATAGACAAATAATTCATAAGAAATTAGGTATAACTAAAGCTAATACACCTATGATATGTTATGCTGAACCATTATTTGCTTATAATTTACATATAGGTATTATATTAATTAACTTTTTACATCAATGTTTAATAAATAATAAAAATGTAATTAATAATATACCTATTTTCCCTAAGGAAAATATATTAAAATTACAAAAAGCACTATCAATAAAAGGTTTTTATAATATGTATCCTGCATTTAATTTGTCTATACCAATTGATAATATTAATAAATATATTGATGAATTATATAATGGGACAGATAATTTACAAAATATTAAACCAGATGCATTGCCCATTAATTCTCTTAATGAATTTAATTCAGATGCAAGTACATATTATGGTTTATATGTTTCACCCAATACATCAGAAAATATTATTAGAAGCAGACCAACATTAAATACATTAAAACAATCTGACTTATATAAATTAAAATACTTACAATATAAACATAAATATAATATGTTAAAAAATAAAAAGACATCAAGTAATTAAATATTGTAATTTATATATTATTTTATAAAATATTATATAAATGTCTTATTATAAATATCAAAAATATAAAATGAAATATCTTAGTCTACGAGAAAAAATATTACAAAGTGGAGGGACTTTATTAAATACTCCAGTTAAAATTTATAATGAATTTTCAAATAAAAATTTAGATACAGCATTTGATAACCAAAATCCTTTATTATTTGTTGAAAATACTTTAAATAATCAAAATCAAATATTTACATTAGAAAAAAATAATGATAATTATAAAATAAAACATAATAATAGATGTGTTAAAACAAATGGTGTATCTAATGGAGATAGATATACATTAGATGATTGTAATTCCAATAATGAACAATTATTCAATATTAATAAAATTGGAGTAACTTATATGATACAAAATGTTAATAATCCAAATATGTGTATGGATAGTAATTATGGAGAATATGCTCATAATTGGACTTGTGATATAAATAATCAAAACCAACATTTTAAAATAACTCATAATTTTAAGAATAATGATGATAATGCATGGCATATAATTCCTGCATTGCAAAATTTAATACTTGCATATATTAATAGTAATAATTTAGAAGATTATTATAATAGTATGTTTGATGATTATACTGCTATAGGAATTGCTAATATATTAGGCAATAGATATTATGGAAGAATTGAAACATTTTCATTTTTATTTTGCCCTTTAATTTATAATGCATTACATTTAGGTGGTGTATCTGTTCCATTATCATGGACTATATTTGATGGAACAGAAGAAGATAAAACATTATTTCAAAATTATTCATTAAGATTATCTATAATTCCTGGATGGATAAGATATGCAACTTATATATTAACTGAATATGATTTTAATGCTGGGAAAATAAATAATATATTTGATGAAACTATATTTAATGAAATGGTTATAGTAAAACAAAGATTAGAATTATAAAAAATAAGTTTAAATATAATATTTAATATTAATATTATATTTAAAAAACCTCAAGTAATTATATAATATGTCGTATAGAATTATTCATCCCATTGCTATGCCAATTGATGCTAATGACTTTAGAGAAGCAGTTAAAAAATTCATTAAATTAAATCATTTCATGAATATTGAACAAATTATTTTAACTGATCAATACAATCATATGAAGGCTAATGTTAAATATTATAATACTGATAATCATAGAAAGGCATCAATTCAATTAATTCCAATTGATGCAGGTGCTATTCCATCATACATTGGTTTTCCTGGCTTTAGCTCCACTGATCCTAAAGCACCATACCCTGGATTATCTTTTGCTGTAGGTCCATCATCAGTTGGTGGTCCAGCTGGAATTATTGCACCTGCTGGTCCATTAATGGTTGAAAGACCTGCTATGATTGGCGGACCAGTAATTGGTGGACCTAGACTTGGTTTACCAGTCCCTGGTCCAGTTATTATGGGACCACCTGGTGGTCCAGGTGTTGCAGGTGTTATTTATGGTGCCAGACCAGTAGAAACATCATCGGAAGATATTATAAGAATTGATGAAGTTAATAATACATTAACTGCAACAACTAAAGATGGTAGCACTTTTCCAATTACCAAAATAGAAAAAGTAAATAATAACACTTGTAAAGTATTTGGTCCTAGTGGAAAAACATCACTCATTAAAATACAAATAATTGAAGATAATAGAATGGTATTTCAAAATAAAAAATATAAACCAGAAGATGATGAAACAATGATTGATTTAACTGATTTAATTAAGCCTTCTACATCAATTCCTACAACCACTGGTACTATGACTGTTGGTCCCACCGCTATTATTACTCCTAATAAACAAATTATTCAAGTAGCACCAGTACCAATGACATCTAGAGTTGGTATGGTTGGAACTGACGGTAAAGCTGTTACTGGTATTCCAGTCCCATTCGGCCGTGGGATAATGCCCGTCGCTCAGCCTTCCGGAGTAATTGGCATGTCCGCCGTTCCTGGCGTTGTTGTTGGAGGTCCAATGGCAATGGGTACACCTGTCCGTTTTGGTCATGGGGTTTATTAATCTCATTATTAAATTCTTTATTAGATATTAATATCCCATCTAATTTATTAAATTCTTGATTAATTAATACATTTATTGAAATAGTAGCTGGAGCAATAATATTATTACAATCTATTTGATTATTATGAATTGATATAATTTGACATATCAAATTATATTTATTTGACATTAACATCATACCTTTACTTAATTTACCTTGTTTTAAAAATCCAGAAATAATATATCCAACTGATTCTATATAATTTGTTCTTATTATATTAAATATTGGTTCACCATCATTGTAATTATTTCCAACCATATTTTTCTCAACATAATTAATTAAATTAAATAAATTATCAAAGTTTTTATTAACTGTTAAATTAAAATCTATTATATTATGAATATGATTTATATTTTTTTTATTTTTACACTCAAAAAATAAAAACTTTTCATTATTATGAATTATTGTATTAAAATAAATGTCTCTAGTTGATTTATAACAAAGACCTTCTTTTTTCATTAGTTTTTTTAAATTATTCGCTTCAAAATTAATTCTATATTCATTCATATATTCATTCTTTCTTCTAATTGTTATATTTAACCATATACAATTATTAATTCTATTTATAAAAATATTCTCAATATAGGAATTACAACCATCGGCCATCATTTTAATAATATCTAATGAATAATCTATTTCTTCTTGAGTAAAATTTTCATATAAAGTCCCATCATCACAAACACCTAAATAATAATAACATATACCATTTCCCTCATTAATTCTCCAATTCATTTGAGCTGTTAATTGGTTCAATCTTGTATTAGTTACATTAACAAAATGTCTCTTATATTCAATATTACCTTCTTCAATTTCAGCTGATGCAACTATCATAATAATATTATTATAATAACAATTTATTTTTTATAATAATTATTTAGATCTTTTATTATATTATCAAACTCTTTCTGAGCTTCTTCTGGTGAGTTATAAACATAATTAAGTGTTCTATTTTTACCACCAGTAATCCATAAAAATGAGCCCATAATATTATTTCTTTCATGTGCTAAAGTAAATGATATAGTTTTATTTGTTAAATCAATAGATGATACTTTGGTGAGATTTAATAGATATTTCCCACCTTTTACATTATTAAATACACGTAATAATGACATTATTATCAAAATAAACTATAACTTTAAATAATAAAAAAAATTGAAAATAATTTATCATTAAGGTTGTATATAATATATTATGGCTTCTAATACTGAACAGTTTCATGTTTTTAATTATACCCAGGAGGTAGTTAGTAAGGGTGTTATTGCAATGGATACGCCAACGCGGACTAATCAATCAGATGCGGAAAGTAATGCATTATGTTGTGATCAATTGAAGTGTTGTTTTTGTTGGCCTTTATTTTTAGTATTTGATATTTTATCATGTCCTTTTCGTGGGTGCATCCATTTGAAGAACAATGGTTGCTGTAATAGCAAAAATTGAATAATATATTTCTTTATTTTAAATTTATAATAATTATGAACTGTCCTGAATGCAATCGATATTTTAAAGGAGAAGAATGTGATGAATGTGGATTTAGCGTTGATGAAATTGAAGTTAATAATATATTTAATATTTATGTATTAAAATGCCAAGATGGATGCAATTACAAGTATTATGTGGGAAAAACAAATAATGAGGTGGGTATTCGCTTTTCTCAACATGTAAATGATAATAAATGTAGTTTTACATCTAAATATAAACCTATTGAAATTCTAGAAACAATTAAATCAAAAGACCCATTAGATGAAGATAAGATAACAAAAAAATATATGATGAAATATGGAATTGAAAATGTTCGAGGTGGTAGCTATACTAAATTAGAATTAGATGATTGGATGATTAAAAGTTTAGAACATGAATTTAAATCTACAAAAGATATTTGTTATAAATGTCATGAGAAAGGTCATTTTGCAAAAGATTGTCCTTTAAATAATAAATTTAATGTTGATAATAATCTTAGATTATATTTAGAAGAATTTATATATTTATGGAAAATAGAAGAAGAAATTGAAAAATTAGAAAAGATTTACGAACACATAATCATTCTAAATAATCAAATTAATAAAACAAATTCTATAAATATTGATGAATTTAAAAAATTATCTAATGATTATGACAAATATTATCAATTAGATGAACAATATAAAAAATTACATGAACAAGCTCATAAAACAGGTAATCAACAATTATTTAAAGAATTAAGAGAAACTCAGGAGAAAATGAATTTATATAATCAGTCAAAGAGTATGTTTGAATACAATAATAATTATATTAATACAATTTATAAAGAGCATTTTGTTAATGATAATATTTATGTAATTTCAAATAATAATATGATTATTAAAATTTATAAATTAATTGTACTAAATATGGAGAAAAAGAAACAATTGAAAGATATATTAGATATTTATACTTCAGAAGATTTAATTAAAACAAAATTGTCTGCATTATATGAGAAAAAAATCAATATACTTAAGAATGATTAAAATATCTTTCTCATAAAAATTGATTTTTTTAATATAATTCATTTATATATAATATTATAATGAATAACCAGAAAGGAGGTTATATAACAACTAGTTTTGTAAGTCAAATAATTATGGATTTATCAAGAAGAAATAATCAAACACCTGAAATGAAAAGAGGTATTAATAATAGTGTAACAAATACAGGCCATGGTTGTATTTTATTGGGTTCCTCTGCACGCTTAGAAAATGGGGATAGAAATATTAGAATGTTAGTAGGAGCACATTTTGCACGTCATGGTACTTTAAAGATTGGAACATTTGGAGGTGGGTGTAATAGAGGAGAAATTACAATTGATACTATGATAAGAGAAACAATTGAAGAAATTTTTAATTTTGAAGCATCTCAAACAATGATAAATAGCATCAGAGATTTTTTAAATATTAATACGGATTATTATTATATATTTCAAGTTAATGATATTAAGAGAGCATATTCTTATATATTTGATGTAAGCATTTTAGGAGATTTTATTAAAATTATTATTGAAATTCATAGACCAAGAAATATTGCATTTTTTATTCCAGCAAATGAGGGATTATCAAATGTAAATTTATATATGGATTCTAATATTAAATATTCTGATACATCCTCATTTAGTGGAGCAAATCCAGAGCATAGTATTACTGGTAATACTAATACTATTAAATTAGTTGAATTTATGAAAGCACGAGTAATCTCACATGGAATATTTGAAACTTATAGAAGATTGGGAATAAGAAGACCATCTGGATTAGATGAAGTTAAATACTTATCTTTTGTATCATTAAATAAATTAATATCAAGTGCCCCAGGTGGATATTATAATCTTTTTAATTTTAATAAAAACAGAAGGGAGCATCTAAGAATGCAAGAATTTTTAATTAAATTATTAAGTAAGGATTTAATTAGATTTATAAATAGCTATCAATAACCATAGGTTAACCATAGGTTAAAAATAGTTTAAAATATTATTAATATTAATAATAATGAATATAGATATATCATCAGCTGAAAATTTTTATCATTCTTATCATCAATATTGTTTAAATTTTTTTAAAATAGACTTTAATCTTCCTAAAATTTATAAATATGTGTTTTTTTGCAGGGATAGTGATGAAATATATTGTTTAGAAGGCGGATGTATAGAAGAGATATATTATAAAATTTTATTTAAAATAAATTATAATAGTTGTGATGATATATATGTATATTTGGGTTCTGAATATAATGTAGATATTTTAAATAATCCAATAGAATTATTAAAAACTCATTATTTTGAAAATGATAATAATATGTATATATTTGAAGAAATTAAATTTATACAATCTAATTTAGAAAATGAAACAATTAATTGTGAAAAAATATCAATAAATAAAAAATCATCTGAAGAATTCTATGAAAGTTATAAATTGTACTATCAATATAAGATTTTATCTAAGATTAAATCTAAGATTATATCTAGAACTTCAAATGATAAATATCAATATATATTAGTTTCAAAAGAATTTGCAGATATATATTTTATTGAAGGATATTCTATTGAGGAATTATACTACATTATTTTATTTAAGATTGATAATAAATGTTGGGATAATGTATTTGATTGTAATTATCCAATGAATGAATTAAAAAATCCACTCAAATTATTTAAAAAACATTTTCTTGAATCAGATGAATATATATTTGAACAAATTGCATATGAGTAATACTCAAAGATGTAAGTGAAGTATGACCTAAAAATGATATATAAAAATAATTAAATATTATATTAATGGTAAATGTTGAAATGTTAATGGCTAGACCTAAATTTGAATTTATTAAGCAAAATTTATTAGATATAATAAATTTTAAAAAAATAAAAATATTTTCTAGAATTGAAAATGAATATAGATTTTATAATGATGATGGAATACTTTATTGTATATGTACTTTTATTAATAATAAATTAGAGGGCAAATATACAGAACTATATGTAAATTATAATAATAGTTACAAAATAAAGAAAGAATGTTATTTTAAAAATGATAAATATCATGGAGAATTTAAAACATTTGATATAAATGGTAATCTAGAAACATATTGTTATTATATTGATGATTATCTAGAAGGTATTTATAAAAAATTTTTTAATAATAAAATTATTTTATTTTGTAGCTATATTAAAGATAAATTAAATGGTCCATATAAAGAATATTATTTATATAATGGAAAATTAAAAATTAATTGTAATTATGTTGATGATAAATTAGAAGGATATTATTTAGA
>JACCDK011570107.1_pt1 | contig 18365 bp, 15 predicted proteins | sample 7445871 | NCBI WGS metagenome assembly JACCDK01 (sample SAMN15323436, study PRJNA562643) | freshwater metagenome | isolation source: river surface water | place: USA:Blue River Watershed | collected 2017-08-15
CCTCAACAACTCCCGACCAATCCGATTACTTCCTCAGCGTCTCCAACCGCCAGAAAACCTCCGGCATCCGCTTCGATCCCGCCACCGGCCGCGAATTCAATAGATTCCTAGGCTCTGCAACAGCAGTCAATGAACATGGAATCGAAGAAGTCCTGAAGGAACTCAAGGGAATAGAGAAAAGGATTTACGAAGAAGAACCGAAGCTCACACCACCGTCAGCGCAATCTTCACTCCAATAAGCGGCGCTGGTGAACCGGCATCAAAACCAATCTTTGCCGGAACTTCATAAATCTTCTTCCCGCTCTTCTCAATCATCTTGGTCACCGCAGCTGAATCAAACTTTGCGATATACCCAACCTGCACGCCCTCAATAACAACTTTCACTGCAGTCGAATCAAATGGATTCGTAGGCTCTGGCTCAAGAACAGCAGTTTTAAGTATCTCCCCCGTCTCAAATGCCTTATGCGCTCTAATCAACCCAATCAAGTGATCTCTCTGGAAGCTTTCGCCCACAACGCCGTAGTTATATTCAGAGTCATCGCTCATCTCATTCACCACAACGACTCCAGGGCCCTTAGTTGATTCAGCGGCCTGTCTAAAGAAGTCGGGGCGTTCAGTTGAAGTGGGTGAACTCTTGGGGGCGCGGCGAATCACCAGGAACAGAATTCCAAGAGCTGGGATAAGGAATGGGAGAAGGGAGTTCATTGGGTCAATCTATCTCTGACCTAAGACGCCTTGAAGACGACGTCTCTATGAAACTCTAGGAACTCTGATTGCCGAGGATTAAAGGAACCAGCATCTTTTTTGTCTGCGAGAGCCCACTGATTCATGACCGTGGGGTTTAACTGTTTCGAGAGAATCAACTCCCCGCTGTCCTTAAATGTAATGAATCCTCTATCAAAAAGGTGATCAACGTGTGGTGAAAGTAGTAGTCCATTATTTCCATCAATCTTCTCGGAATCTGAAGAATTCTTCCAAGGCTTAATGTGACTTGCTCGAAGATGCTTGATGTTATCGACGCCGGTTAACCGACAGCGATGCTCAATCAAACGAACATTGGTCTTGAATATTCCCTGGCCTCTGCGTGCTTTTGTCAGGTGAATTTTCTCTAAATCACCTTGAATTCCTTTTGCCAAGATTTCATACTGAATCGAATCCTCTAAGTCAGGGTCGAATGTCGGTGCCAATTCCTGACGAAGATAATCGACATTTTCTCGAGAAATTTCAAATAGCAGATCTCCGAGTCTTGCCGGTATTTCAGTCAAATAAATCTGATTACCTCTACCTGTACCCGCCTGAAGTGGTGAATACTTTTCAGGAAGCAATGGGTCGATCAAATTCATCATTTCACTTGGCTTAATTGGGTTGGCTAACTCCACAAATTCGGTTGGTACGCACCAGCCGAGATCAGCCCAGTTATCACCGTGACTTCCAAAATCTGGCTTAATCATTGGTTCCGCGCCGCGCTGAACAACGCCAACTGCAGATACATAAGTGTCTTTAAAGGAAAACACTAAATCGCCGGGCTGAATTTCTCTCAATATTTCATGGTGCCAGACCCCAGATTGAGGCGCCCAAAGGTATCCAGCGTCAATTTCATGACGATACGTTTTATTCTGATTTACCCACCAATAACGCATGCTTTCAGCCTAAGCTCAAATAGTAATAATGTAAATGCAGGAAGGAAGCCCCCAGAGTTAGTGAGGGCCTCCCAATCACTAGGAGACTAAATCAATTCGATCGACGTACTCTGCCTTGTTTATTGATACCACCTGATTATCTGTGCTTAAGAACCAGAAATAGCCATTCACTAGCTCAAATTTATGAGCTTCGATTATTCGCTGCTGGGGTGAATCTGGATTTATTATGAACTTACTCATTGTTTTCCTTTTTCTACTCTGAGCACGCCACCGGTCGACGTACTAGAAGATCAAACAAATAATTACTATAAATTATTCCCGAACTAAAAGTTTTCTAACAGCCATTCTTCGGTGAGAGATTCCGCTTGTTTGATTACGGTTTCGATAGCTTGATTAGAAAAGTCAGGTGGATACCCATACTTATCGAGCAGGTCTCGCACCATCACACGAAGAGCTGCTTGAGTAGATTCTCGGACCGACCAATCGACTTTGATGTTGTCGCGAACCTTCTTTGTAAGCTCTTGTGCCAAGCGAACTAGCGTCTCATGCTGCATCTCTCGCACGGCCGCTGCGTTGACTTCTAGTGCGTCATAGAAAGCAACTTCGTAATCTGTAAGCCCATCAGCATTTCCAGCTTTTATCTGGTCATTTAGCTTCTTGGCTAGCTCAATAAGCTCCTCGATTAGCTGAGCCGTTTCGATACTTCTATTGCGATACTTGGAAAGAGCCGCATCCAGAAGTTCTGAGTACATTGAGTTCTTCACGATGTTTGTTTTAAATCGCGCTTTAATCTCACCCTTAAGCAGGCGGCTAAGCGCTTCAACCGCAAGGTTGCGCTCCTTCATTGCACGGATTTCACGTAGGAACTCTTCGTCCAGCAATCCAATATTTGGCCTGTTGAGACCTGCGACGCTGAAGACATCAATGATTCCTTCAGGAACGATTCCTCGAGAGAGCGCCTGGCGAATCAACGCTTCCCTCTCTGCGTCGGTCTGCTTCTTCCCTGTGTATTCACCCTTCGTGAGCATTACGCGAATTGCTTGGTAGAGAGCAACTTCTTCACGAAGGACAATCGCTGATGCCTGACTATTAACCAACGCATATGCCTTGGATAACGCAGCCGATGCATCTGCAAAGCGCTTCTTGCCATCTTCGAGTCCAATGATGAAGTCTGCAATTTTCGGAATTACCGCGTGAGGCTTCTCTTGGAATCCTTCAATTGAGCACCCATGTAGCAAGTCACGAATTACGGTTAGCTTTTCAAGGAATACGCCTAGCGCTTCTTCAATGAACTCGACTGGTGGTGCCTCTTTCTTGCCCTTCGTATACGTAGCAAGCGCATCTTTGAGTTCAGTTGCTATACCAATGTAATCAACAACTAATCCACCAGGCTTATTTTGGAAAACGCGATTTACGCGAGCAATAGCTTGCATGAGGTTGTGGCCCTTCATAGGCTTATCTACATACATGGTGTGGCATGGTGGTGAGTCGTAGCCTGTCAGCCACATATCTCGAACAATCACAATTTTCAATTCATCCTCAGAATCCTTGAAACGATTTTCTAATTCTCGCTTCTGAGGTTCTGTGTAAGCGTGTGGACGAAGCTTTTCGTTATCTGATGCAGATGAGTGGAAGACAATTTTAATTGCGCCCTTTCGGTGGTGATCGTTATGCCACTGGGGTCGAATCTTGATTATTTGGTTATATAAATCAACGCAAATATTGCGACTCATGCCAACAACCATCGCCTTGCCATCTGCAAGTTCTGGAGATTTACAACGGTTCTCGTAGTGGCTCACGATGTCCTGAGCGATCTTTTCTAAGCGCGGTTCAGCACCAACTATCTGCTCAAGCTCAGCCCAACGTTTCTTGAGGTTGGCCTGCATGTTTTCTTCTTCATCTTCAATCAAGCCTTCAGCCAGTTCGTCCAGCTCTTTCTTGGCATCATCTGGAAGTTCGAGTGCAACTAGGCGGCTCTCGTAATAAATAGGAACGGTTGCGCCATCTTCATTTGCCTGGGCCATGTCATAGACATCGATTTCATCGCCGAATACAAGTCGCGTATCTCTATCAGCCTCGGCAACTGGGGTACCAGTAAAGGCTACAAAGGTAGCGTTTGGCATCGCATCACGTAGATGCTGGGCATATCCCACTTTGAATTTATTGTCCTTATCGATACGCGCGCTAAAACCATACTGTGAGCGATGAGCTTCATCAGTAAATACAAAGACATTTCGGCGTTCTGTTAATGCTGGGAACTTGGCTTCATTCTCCTCAGGAGAAAACTTCTGAATGGTCGTAAAGATGACACCGCCTACTGGACGATTACTAATCATCTCGCGTATCTCTTCACGTGAATCGGCCTGCTCTGGCATCTGGCGCATGAGCGCTTTAGCGGCAACGAAAGTGTCAAAGAGTTGATGGTCAAGATTCTTACGGTCGGTCACAACGACAATAGTTGGATTCTTCAACGCCTTACTTGTCGCAAGCATCCCTGCAAGGCAGGCCATTTCGAAGCTCTTTCCAGCTCCTTGTGTGTGCCACATCAATCCACCGCGACCATCTCCATTTTCTGCGCTCGCAGTTAGTGCTCGAGCATATGCCTTCTGCACGGCGAAGAACTGGTGGTAGGCGGGAAGCATCTTGATAGTCTTCTGGCCAGGTATAAACACCGTAAAGTGCTGAATCATGTCCAGTACATGGCGTTTATTAAATAAACCTTCAATTAGTGTCTGCGTATGACCAAATGTTCCGTAAGGGTCACGTGATTCACCATCTACCGAGCGCCATTTCAAGAAGCGCTCCTGGTCAGCTGTCAGACTTCCCATCCGAGCATCTGCTCCATCTGCAATCATTAATACAGAGTTGTAATAAAAGAGCCGTGAAATCTGTGCTTTATATGTCTGCAACTGTTCAAATGCCTGCCAGATATCTGTATCTAAATCCGATGGATTCTTAAGTTCTAGGACACTGATTGGAATTCCATTAAGGAATAGCACAATGTCAGGTCTGCGGGTTCCAGCATCAGCATCAACCTGCACGGAGTATTGATTAACGGCTAACCAGTCGTTATTTTCGATATTCTCAAAATCAATTAACCACAGCAATTTCGTGGTTTCTTCCCCAGATTCATCGCGAACCTTGACCGAAATTCCCTCGGTCATCCATTGATGAATCTGTTGGTTTGCCTTCAGTAAATCAGTCTCACCTGGAGACTCCAACAACTGGCGCACTTTTCTGATTACGTCTTTGGGGGTTCCTGGATTAATGCGCGAAATTGCATCTTCAACGCGGCCTACCAGCAAAATATCTTTATGGGAGGAGCGCTCAGGCATCATTCCATCGTGAGCAATTTCAGGACCCTTAGCTAAATTCCAACCAATTCCTTCCAGCCAATCTAGGCATTGAAGCTCATATGCGTCCTCGTTGTATGCAACCATCACGATGCCAACATATCTTCTGGAATCTGCAGTTCACCAGAAATTAGGCGCGGTAATAGAGTATCCCTAAGATTTGCAAGCTTGAGAGATTCATTTGCTAAAGTGAGAATCATCGAAATAGATGGCATTGCCACTTCATTAAACGCCCTGAGAACGTCTTGGGCAGGCTTAAGTATTGGAATCGTTCCAACATCTTGCTGATTAATTCCTGGGATAGCCGCTTTGACTCCACGATTTCTCAAGATTTCAAGTGTTCTTTCCAAGCGAATCCAAAAATATAGATACGGGTTGCCTACTTCTTGTGCGCGAAGAATAAATACATGTTCATTAATTCCATATTCTCTAAATGGAAATCCGAGACCAAACATGCCAACTCGAGGTTTAAATTCACCTGGTTTTCCACCATCCTTGTACAGCAAAATATCAAAATCCCCCGGTTTGCCTTTATTCATTTTGTCGTAGAAATCGCGAGGTACATACTTAGTCTTAGAGAAGTCAAAAATGCCAAGGCCATTTATTGATTCAGCACCGATGCTTGGTACTCCAGAAGTGATGCCCTTGACTCCACCCTTTGGTCGAGACCCAGATTCAATTTCAAGACCGCATTCAAAGAGAGAATGCACTTCCCAGCCACGAGGAATTAAACCAAGTTCTGAGTCCTCGATAGAGTCGGGGAATAGCGCCGCAGTCGCAGCATCCATGCCCGCTGGCTTCTCCCCCGCCATCTTTGCTTTTACTGGGTCGAAATCAATAAACCAGGATTTAAAGATTGTTTGTGCGATGTCTTCTAGTATCCTAGAGATTTGAGAATTATTATTTATCTTATTCTGCAAATTTGCGAGTACATTCGCTATTGAAGTTTGAATCTCAAATTTTGGAAGATCCAAGAGCTCATTATTTACAAATGCTTCGTATTGAAAATTTGAAATACCAGTGGATTGACTATCGTATGATGCAACTCGACCAGACTTATACAAATCCTGCATATATAAATAGAAGTAAAGTGGATTAACCAAGTCCCGTTTTAACACTAATTTTTTGCAGAAACTCGCACAAATAGTTGGTCCTAATATATCCAGAATTTCTTGCGTTATTAAAAGTGTGCGGCCTGTGTACTGGCCATTAGCACTACTGCCGCCTGCCGTTTCAAGTACAACATCTCCAGGAGCAAGAACTCTGTTCGCTATTTTTTTGTCCGATTCATATCTAAAGGGAACAGTTGAAAAATCACCTGAGGCAACTTTAGGAATATCGGTACCTCTTATAACTGCAACGCGTGAATGATTCTCTTTCGGCACTTCAGAGCCCCATCCGCCACCAATTGCGAAGTCAATCAGTCCACCAATCGGCCCATTAAAGCTCATAGCCAAGGCCTTTGAGCTGTTTAGCAATTGCTGCCTCTAGTCGATGTGACTCTTCAAGTTGTTCTGAAAGCCGAACGGTCAAAGATTGCATACGCGTCGCGAAGTCCTCATCATTTTCAGACTCGACTTCCTCTGTACCGATATACCGACCAGGTGAGAGCGAGTCACCATTCTTTGCGATTTCTCCACGGCTTACTGATTTACAGAAACCATCAAAATCTTCGTACTTGCCATCACACCAGCTGTTGAAGGTATCGGCAATGCGGGCAATCTCAGCATCACTAAATTCAATCTGAGTTCGCGAGATTGCAGTGCCTAATTTGCGTGCATCGATAAAGAGGACTTGGTTATCTCGCTTCTTCTTCCACTTGGATTTATCTTTATTGAAGAACCAGAGCGAGCTTGGAATCTGGGTATTAAAGAAAAGCTGACCTGGAAGGTCGATAATGCACTCGATGACATCGTCATCAAGGAATGCCTTACGAATTGCGTCGTCTCCACCTTGTGAAGAGGTAAGAGTTCCACGTGGCATAACAATTCCTGCACGGCCCTTGGGTGCAAGGTGGTGAACAGCGTGGCTCATCCAGGCATAGTTTGCTGGACGCTCACGTGGAACGCCGTACTTCTTCCATCTAACATCGTTAATTAACTGTTCTTTTGGATAACTAGCGTTGCTACCAAAGGGTGGGTTCATAAGAATGAAGTCGAAGCGCTTATCTGGATGCTGGTCTTCGGTGAATGTATCTCCATGAGATTTGCCCAGGTCAAAATCAATTCCGCGGATAGCAAGGTTCATCGCACAAAGGCGACGGGTGGTTGGGTTTGATTCCTGGCCATAGATTGCAATGTCACCAAGTTTTCCGCCGTGAGCTTCAAGAAATCTTTCGCTCTGTACAAACATTCCACCTGAACCGCAGCATGGATCGTAGATGCGGCCCGAAGTTGGTTGCAAAATTTCAACGAGAGTCTTAACAATGGATGGAGTCGTATAGAACTGACCACCAAGTTTTCCTTCAGCCGATGCAAACATGCCAAGGAAGTATTCATAGACCTGGCCAAGAACGTCGGATGCCTCATGGCGACCGTTGCCAAAACTAATAGAACCAATCAGGTCTACAACCGCGCCAAGGTCAGATGCTGGAAGCTTGGCATCTGCATAACGACGCTCGACGATTCCTTCAAGCTTTGGATTTTCTTTCTCAATTTCATAGAGTGCATTATCAATTTGGGATGCAATATCTGCCTGCTTGGCGTTTTGCTGGATAACTTCCCAGCGAGAGGATTCGGGTACCCAGAAAACGTTGACCTCTTTGTAATAGTTGCGATCATCGAGTGCAGCCTTAAGGCGCTTGGCATCTGGTTTATATCTATCACTCTTGGGGTCTGAGAATGAGACGCTTAATTCTTCGCGACGTTCAGCAAATGAGTCTGAGACGTACTTAAGGAATACAAGGCCGAGGACGATGTGTTTGTACTCAGCGGCATCAAGATTCTTGCGAAGGACGTTGGCGGAGTCCCAATATTTCTTCAGTTGATCCGTGGTCAGCGCCATGTCTTACTCCTCGATGTCACTTCTACTTTAGTTCGGATACCCACGGTAACCGCCAGGGCTGACATTACTTCAGATGTGCGTGATTCCACAGAAAAATGGGGAGTTTAGTAGGCCAGCATTATCGATTAGAGCGAATTACAAGCTTTGCAACGATCCAAAACAAAACCGCAGCGAAGGTCGTCATCCCCGTCAGCACCGTCGTCACCAACAGATTCCCATCTTCTAGAAACCTTGTCGCGACTCCCCCGATCAGGATTCCAGTCACTGTCGCTACCTTGTTCATGCGGATTGTTCTCTTGATGAAATTCCAGAATCTTTTGAAAGTCCCTTTTGGCATAGCACCTGTTGACCAGAGTGCCCAGAGAACAAGCAGTGGTTGGAAAAGCAATCGGATTGCGCGAGCGCGATCATCGTTAAGTCCGAAGGCATCGATTCCATGGACGAATTGAGAGATATTTCCGAGGAAGATTGCGATGAAGAAGAGGGTTGTGGCTACTGCAACCTCAACGCTATTAAGAAATCTTGCTCATGAAGTTGACCTTGATTCCATCGGTCGTGAGGTCAGCGGAATCGTGAATGATTGCCTGTACGTACGGGGTACTGTCATGGAAGGCGAGCGCTTCTTGGTTCTTCCAGCCCTCGAGGAAGTAGAAGATGGTGGGATCGGAGCGGTCCACGTGAAGGTTATAGAAGAGGCAGCCTTCTTCTTGAGCGGTATGAGCGACCATCTCTAGTAGTCGTGTTCGGAGCTCTTCAAGTTTCTCTGGCTTTGCTTGAAATCGTGCACACATAAATATCTGTTCAGATGACATGGTTTTTCTCACTTCACAATATGTGGGCGTAGGGTTTTGTAAGCAATTTGTAGGCCGACTTTAATCTTCTCTTCAGTGCCGCCCCATTGTGGATCTTCATGTTCAACAGAAAGTGTTCCGTCGAAACCACCTTCATACATAACATCGATAAGTCGTCGCCAATCAACATCACCTAAACCTGGAACGCGATAACGCCACCAGCCGACATCCCATGGATTCTCACGGATGACTGATTTTCCGGGATATCCGTAGAAATTTCGCTGGGATGCATCTACTTGTATGTCTTTAGCTTGAGCATGTGGAATGCGATCGAGATATGGCTTAATTGCAGCTATGGGATCGATTCCCATCCAGACAAGGTGTGAGGGGTCGTAGTTGAGGTAGAGGCCCAAGTTAAACATCCACTCCCAAAGCTCTGGGCTATAGGCAAGATTGCCTGGATATCCGTCAGGGTGCCAACCTTCCATGACACAGTTTTCAATAATGATCTTCACGCCCTTGCTATCTGCATGTTTTACCAGTGGTGCGAATACATCTTTTGCCATCGCAAGATTCTCGCGGACTGGCTTATTCCAATCGCGACCCACGAAAGTGCCTACGGTTTCGACTCCGAGAGCTGCTGCGGTATCAATGCATTTAATGACATGGGCATTGACTTCATCGCGGGTTTTCTGGTCCGGGTGAAGGTTGTTGTCATAGAAGGCAAGTGAAGAGAGCGTGAGATTGCGTTTCTTAAAAATCTCTTTAACGCTAGCTAGATATTGAGCGTCGGTAGATTCTGCATTGATATGGGTGGCAATAAATGGCCGTGCACCTAGATCGGGCCAAGCGGCAACTTCGAGAGACTGGTAGCCCTCCTGTACAGCCCAATCAGCAATCTCTTCGAGAGAGAGGTTGGGAAGACATGCAGTTAAGAATCCCAGTTTCATTTAATTTCGACCCATGTTCCTGTCTTCGAAGATGCTAATACCGCTTCAGTGAGTTTAGCTGCGCGGAGTCCGTCTTTAAAGGTGGGAACTCCATCTACCGTTATACCGCTGATTGAACGGTAGGTATCGCTGACAAATGCATTAAAGCAATCTTGATACCCCTGTGGGTGGCCGGCAGGTAGGAATGAATAGGCCTTCGCCTCCTCTGATTCTTCTGCGACGCCACGAAAGACAATTTGATTGGAGGCGAGTCCTCCGACCCAGAGTGATTCGGGAGCTTCTTGATCAAAGACATAGGACTCAGTAGGGCTCTCAAATGAGAACCACAATTTATTCTTTCGACCAGCAGAAACTTGGCTTAGGACAAGTGATCCTTGGGCACCTTTATCGGTCTTGAAAATCATGGTTGCACCATCTTCGGTGTCAATTGTTGATTTCTCACCGCGGCTATCGAATACCTGCATAAATTGTGCGTTGATATGAGTAATGCGGTGTCCGGTGACGAATTCGAGGAGGTCGCACCAGTGGACACCGATATCGCCGAATGCACGTGATGGTCCACCTACGGATGAATCTAGCCGCCAATTAAGCGTGGATTCGCGAGAGAGCCAATCCTGAAGATAGAAGCCATGGAGAAGAACAAGAGAGTCCTTCATTGGTGCGATTCGTGCACGTGCCTCTCGAACCGAAGGATGGTAGCGATAGACAAATGGCACCGTAGCAATTGTCTGATTTTCTATCACGAGATCATTCAAATGTTTTGCTTCGGCTACAGAGATTGCGAGAGGTTTTTCGCAGATGACGCTTTTACCAGCGCGAATAGCTTTCTCGGCTAACTCAGCGTGAAAGACATTAGGTGTGCAGATATGGACCACGTCAATATCTGGGTCTTGCAAAAGTTCGTCGATTGTGAGTGCTTTTTCTACGCCCATCTTGAGTGCAGCTGCTTGTGCCTCTTCAATTGTTTTAGCGGCAATTGCTGTCACGACTCCCCCGGCAGCACGAATGGCTCTGACATGAACTTCTCCAATAAAACCAAATCCAATAACACCGGCATTGATTACTAGTTGAGGAGTTACAACAACATCTGCTCTCGAAAAAGTAGTTGTCATTCTATTTTTTCTTCGCAAGCGCTACAGCGAGGATGATGATTAATCCACGGATGATTTGTTGTTGTGAGACCGGTAGTCCAGCAAGGATCAACCCGTTATTAATAAGGCCAACGAGGAGTGCTCCAAAGAGAGTGCCAATAATTCTTCCGCTACCGCCGAAAAGGCTTGTTCCTCCAAGAATTACTGCCGCAATTGCAGAGAGTTCATCACCTGCGCCCCACTCATAGCGTCCAGTCTGAAGGCGACCTGCATAGAGCATGCCAGCTATTGCTGCGACAAGTGATGAAATAAGCATGACTTGGAATTTGATATTTTTTGTATTAATTCCATTGAATTCGGCAGCATCACGGTTGCCACCTGTGGCAAGTACGCGACGACCAAAGGTTGTCTTGGTGAGAGCCACCCAACCAATGATCACGGCGGTAAAGCTCCAGAGAAGGAGGCCAGGGAATTTTCCAATCGTTCCTGAGCCAAAGATTGCGTTAAAGGTGTCGTTGAGGATTGGAATTGGGTAGTACTTAGTGATGAGAGCGGCAAAACCAACTGCAACTCCCTGCATGCCCAGTGTTACAAGAAAGCTGGGAATTCCTACGCGAGAGACTAAGAGACCGTTGGCAGTTCCAACTATTATGCCGATTCCAATTCCAGCGAGAATTCCAGCAAGCAATCCATGATCGCGCAGCATAATTGCAGCAGTAACACTGGATAGACCGGCAACTCCACCGATTGAAAGATCAATTTCCGCAGCAGAGATAACGAAGGTCATACCTACTGCCATCACCGTTATCGTTGCTGTTTGACGCAAGATATTGAGCAGATTGTTGCTCTGCAAGAAGCCATCATCGTGGAGCAAGATAGAGAATCCGAGGAAGATAACTAAGAACATCCAGTAGATCAGGCTGGCTCTAAAATCTATTTTTGCGAATGAAGTCTTTTTCATTTATTTATCCCTTGCACAATCATCTGGAGATGGTCCTCGTCTTGTATATCGTTACGGTGTAAATCTTCGGCGACTTCGCCCTTGCGAATTACCAAAATTCGATCGCATACCCCTAATAACTCAGGTAGCTCGGAAGAAATGACAATCACGGACTTGCCCTCTTTCGCAATGGAGCGCACAAGTTTCATAATTTCAACCTTTGTGCCGATATCAACTCCAACGGTGGGTTCGTCTAGAAGCACGATCCGTGGATTTGTTGCCATCCATTTGGCGATGACGACTTTCTGTTGATTGCCTCCAGAGAAAAGCCGTACTTCGCGGTTTGGCTCTGCCGGTCTAACCTCAAAACTTGAAATTGCGTTATCCACAACAGAGTTGATCTTAGGAAAGTTCAAGAAGCTCTTATGGGAGAGGGTTGCAAGATTTGAGGACAAAATATTGTGTTTAACTGAGTGTTCCATAATCAATCCTTGGCGTCGGCGATCTTCTGGAATAAGTGCAATTCCGTGGGACATTGCTTCGCGGGGATTTCGAATAGTGACTGTTTGTCCATCAATTTTGATGGTTCCGTCATCCTTTTTATCAAGTCCAAAGAGAGCACGAACAAGTTCTGTTCGACCGCTTCCCATCAAACCAGCTAAACCGAGAATTTCACCAGGATACATTTTGAAAGAGATGTTGTTGACTTTATTGCCTACGCGTAGATTTTCCACCTCAAAGTTGGCAGCAGCTAATCGGTCGACAGCCTTTCCATCGTGGGAGAGCATCTCAAGATCTTTGCGTCCGGTGATATGGGCAATGATTTCGTTCGGAGTAATTTCTTTGAGAGTTGCTACAGCTATTTTCTTGCCGTCTCGTAGAATCGTGATTCGATCGCAAATTTTGTAAATCTCATCCATACGGTGACTGATATAAATTACTGAGACGCCACGATCAGTGAGTCCCTTCAGAACCTTGAAGAGTGCATCAACTTCTTCTTTAGCTAGTGATGCTGTGGGTTCATCCAAAATCAAGATTTTGGCATCGCCAGCGATTGCCTTGGCAATTTCTGTCAGCTGCTGATAAGCGCGCCCCAGGGTGGAAACTTTTGCAGTGACATCAATATCAAGCCCTAGTGAGCTCATGACTTCTGTCGCCTGTTTACGAGTCTCCTTTTCGTCAAAGAGTCTAAATCGATTCTTATGTTCACGGTCAAGGAAAATATTTTGTGCCACTGTGAGTTCGGGAACGAGAGAGAATTCCTGAAAGACCATACCAATTCCAAGCTTGCGTGCATCTTGGAATGAGTTGATTGATACCGGTTTTCCGCTGAGGCGAATAGAGCCGCCATCCATCGTGTAAACACCCTGCAGGATCTTCATAAGCGTGGATTTCCCCGCGCCATTTTCTCCAGCCAATGCGTGAATTTCACCAGGAAGTACCGAGAAAGATACTTCGTTGAGGACGCTGACACCGAAGAATGATTTTGAAATATCACTCATTTCGACGGTATGGACTGAATTGGTCATATGAAGATCCCGAGGCGATTACTTCACTAGTTGGACTGGCGTCCAGGCACGTGACTGAGCAGATGCGGCCATTGCATCAGCGATGAGATTGATTTGGTATCCATCCTTGAAGTTTGGACTTACCTCAGTGCCTTCGACAATAGCTTTGATGAAGTCATATGTCTCGATAATTTTGGTTTCGCCATATCCGATTCCAAGGGCTGGGATTGGCCACAGACCTTCACCATATGGGTGCGCTGGGCCTGTGTAAACAGTGCGGAAACCCTTACGGTCATTTTGATCGGAGGCAAACGCTACTTGTAGTTCATCACGGCGCTCGTAGTTGAAATAGATAGAACCAAGAGTTCCATGAATTTCAAAGGTTAAGAAGTTATTTCTTCCATGTGCGTTACGAGTTGCCTCAAGTGAGCCAATAGCACCATTCTGAAATTCAAGAAGTGAGAGAACTTCATCATCAACATCTACTTCACCACGTGGTGCAGTTGCATCTTTGGTGCTTGCACCAAGCTTGTCCGCGCCACCGGCTTGTAGTGGGCGTGAAGTAATCCATGTTTTGAGCTGAGTATTGACTTGAGTGATTTCTCCGCAGAGATAGCGCGCCATATCAACGACGTGGGTTCCGATATCACCTAGTGAACCAGATCCGGCAATCTTCTTCTGGAAACGCCATGACAAAGGTCCATCTGGATCGGCAGACCAATCTTGTAGATATGTTCCTCGGAAATTAAGAATGTCTCCGATTGCGCCTTCTTCAATGTACTTTTTCGCTAATGCAACCGCTGGTGTACGGCGATAATTGAAGGCAACCATGTGCACAATGCCGGCATTCTTGACTGCGTCGTACATGGTCTTAGCTTCTTCACCAGAACGTGCAAGGGGTTTCTCACTGATAATGTGCTTTCCAGCTGCCGCAGCTGCAATGGCAATTTCAGCATGCAAATGATTTGGTGTTGCAATATCAATAATGTCGATCTCTGGGTCTTCCACAACGCTGCGCCAGTCAGAGCTACTCTTTTCAAAACCGAAACGCAGGGCGGCATCTGCAGCAATTGAATCGTTTATATCTACGATTGATTTACGAACCGGAATTGCAGGAGCTGGCCAGAAAAACATGGGCATACCGACATATGCCATGGAGTGTGCCTTGCCCATAAAGCCGGCTCCGATGAGTCCTACGTTTAACTTCTTCATATCTGCTTCCTTTATCTGGATTGTGGAGTGTTACCCCGGGCGCTTTGACCCGGGGTAACACTGTTTCCGCTTTTTTTGCCTTGAGAAGGTATTACCCGTCGGCTTTGACTACTACTTCTTGAAAGAACTCTTCAAGTCAGCAGGAGCTGCAGCGCTATATACCGTCTGCCAACCCTTTAGTACTCCAGCATGATCAACAGCAAGAGCAGGCATTGCAATGTATGCAGGCGCTTTCTTACCAAGAAGAGCGTATGCAGCGAGATTGGCTTCAGTTACGCCAGCATCGAATGGACGCTGTGCTCCGAGTCCGATGACTGGACCCTTCTTTGCCAATGAGATCGCTACGTTTGCACCGAGGTCCTGAGTAGCAATCTTTGTTGTTGTATTTCCTGCATCACGAAGTGCAGCCATCACGCCTTCTGCAGGTGTATCCCATACTGCCCAGATTGCTGAAAGGTCTGGATTCTTTGTGAGAATCGCTGTTGCTGCCTTTTGTGCATCGCCAGCAAAGTCAGGTCCTGAGATTCCTTGTTCTTCAACGATCTTGATTCCAGGGAACTTCTTAACAATTGTCTCCTTGAATCCGTTCCAACGCTGCTTTGTTACCCAGAAATCAGCTGCGTGATATATAAGAGCGATTGTGCCTTTACCATTGAGCTCGCGACCGAGAAGGTATGCAGATGCTGCACCGTTTGCATAGTTGTCTGCTGAAACAACAGAAACATAATCTTTCCCAACTGTAAGTCCTGCTGCTGTGTTATCCATAAATACGATCTTTGCTCCAGCCGCTGCAGCTGCCTTATAGGCCTCTGAAGTTGCCTTTCCATCGACCGGAATTGATACCAAGATATTTGGCTTCTTAGCCATCAATGTTTGAATCTGTGACACCTGTACATCAGCCTTGAAGTCAGCTTGTGTAACGCCAACAATCTTTATGCCGAGTTGGTTGAATCGCTTTGTAAGGCCAGCTTGCTGACCTGAAGTCCAGTCAGATGTTAGGTGGAATGCAATTGCTGCAGTTGCCTTCATCTTCTTGAGCTTTGCAAGCTCATCCTTTGAAAATGTTAGTGAGCTTGCTGCAGCTGCTTTTTCACCGTTAGGACCGGTTGAATAGACGCCCTTTGCAAGTTCTGCAAGTCCGTTCTTTGCGATTGTTGCAGCTGAATCTGCTGCAACAGCGCTCATTGTTGATAATCCTAAGAGTGCTGCGGTAATTCCCGACAACACAACCTTAGTTGAGAGTTTTGCCTTCATTTTTTCCCCTTTGGTATTTGCTTTTGTAGTTATGTTGCGAGTCTTACTTCAGATTTTCCTTGATGAACTTCATGCTGATATCAGCGGCATCCTTTGGATTACCGTCATATCCATCAAGTTCAACAACAAGCCATCCATCGTAAGAAACTTCTTTTATTGCTGCGAAGATGTCTGCGAAATCAACATCTCCCTTACCTAACGGCAAGAACGCAAAAGGATTTCCAGTGAAATCCTTGAGGTGTACGTGGCGAACACGATTTCCGTATTTGCGAATAGCCGCTGCTGGGTCAACACCACCGGCCAATAAATGCGCTGTATCTGGGCAGAAATGAATCTTGGAAAGCCCCATGATCTTGTCTAGTTCGGCAGTGGTCTCAACAATTGTGGTGAGGTGAGGGTGGTAGCAGGCAGTTAAGCCAGCCTCGGCGGCAAGGTCAGTAACGCGATCAAGTCCTTGTGCGAGCATTGTGTAATCTTCCTCAGTTGTTCCGGTTGAACGCTTGGCGCCCCCACCAACGATTAGATTTGTTGCGCCCATAGAACTTGCGAATGAAATCGCTTGCTTAATCTTGTGAAATTCATCGACGAGAATGTCGTTATAAATGAAATTGGCCCCGGTGTATACGCTGGCAAGTTCGAGATTATGTTTTGCAAGTAAAGCCTTGAATTCAGCGGGTTTATTTGCATACTCAGCGAGATTGCCGTCAAAGATTTCGATTCCTACATAACCAACAGCTGCAATATCTTCACAGGCTTTTGCTGTAGACCCATAGGTCTGATAGAAGAGATCTTTGATGCTAGTAACGCCCTGTGCCTGACCGACGACGCCGCCCCAGGTGATCGTTTGATATCCAAGTTTCATTTTGGTGCTCCTTTTGAAGATGAGATAAACTTATGCTTAAATAAACATAAGTCAAGATGTTTGAAGCTTAAGTGTTGAAAGTTTATACAATTGTTATAAACTTGGCTCCACAAGCCCGGGCTTGTGATTCACAATTGGCCCTAAGTGCAGAGAGATAGGACCCTGATGGCAGGCAACAAGAAGGTCGTTTCTTTTGAACTAGACGCAGATGGCGCTCAAAATCTGGCTCAGATCATCGGATTCGTACGTGCTGCTCGAACAGCCACGCGCCCTGAAATTACCGAAGCTACTGCTCTCTCGCGCACCTTATCGACCAAGTTTGTCGACATTGCCTGCGATTTAAATCTTCTCAAGAATGGAGAAATCGGACAATCCACCGGTGGGCGTGCACCTCGACTTTTGAATTTCAACGAATCTGCTGGTCACATCTTGGTGGCAGAACTCGGAGCCACTGGCTTTCACGTCGCAGCCTCAAACCTAGCGGGAGACCTCATTGGAGTTTCATATGTCAAGGCCGAAGTCTCAAAAGGTCCCGAGGTTGTTCTTGGATTAGTAGAAGAAAATTTTGAAGAATTAATGAGTGTTCACAAGATCAAGAACGTATGGGGAATCGGAATAGGAGTTCCTGGCCCAGTTGAATTTGCAACTGGAATTCCAATCTCTCCACCAATTATGCCTGGCTGGGATCGATATCCAATTCGAAATCGCTTCTCCGAAAAATTTGGAGTGCCGGTGTGGATTGATAATGATGTGAACTTAATGGCACTCGGTGAACATGCACTGCGCAAAGATCCATTAACAAGCGAACTAATCTTCATCAAGATTGGAAGCGGAATTGGTGCCGGAATTCTCACACATGCGCGTTTGCATCGAGGAGCACAGGGATGTGCGGGCGATATTGGGCATATTGCATTCGGTGCAGATGATGTCATTTGCCGATGTGGAAATACTGGATGCATCGAAGCAGTCGCAGGTGGTTTAGCACTGGCTCGAGATGCTGAAGTTGCGGCTAAATCCGGAGCCAGCCCCTATCTGGCAAAAGCGCTTAAATCAAAGAGTAAATTAACAAGTCAAGATGTGATAGACGGTTCTGATAGTGGTGATAGATGGTGTGTAGAGACAATCACAAAGGCTGGAAAAGAAATTGGCGCAGTACTTGCTACATTGGTTAATTTTCATAACCCATCTCTGATTGTGATTGGTGGAAACGTTTCCGCAGCAGGAGACAAATTGCTTGCTGCAATTCGCGAATCGGTCCTCAATCGCTCACTACCGCTTGCTACACGAGATTTGCAGATTCGTATAAGTGACTTCCAAAATCAGGCAGGACTGACAGGTGCTGCAGAAATGGTTATTGGAGAGCTCTTTGACTCAGCCATTTTAAGAAAATGGGTAGCTCAAGGACATCCAAGCCCTAGCGTTGTTCATTCTTAATTTCTAGCGATTAAATTCTTAAGAACTAGCCAACTTATAAGAGTTGCGGTTGTTGTCATCCCCGTCAGCACCGTCGTCACCAACAGATTCCCATCCTCAAGAAACCTCGTACCGACTCCCCCAATCAGGATTCCAATCACGGTGGCCCCTTTGTTCTCTCGAATCGTTTTCTTCACGAAATTCCAGAAGCGTTTGAAAGTCCCTTTTGGCATAGCACCTGTTGACCAAAGCGCCCAGAGAACAAGGAGTGGTTGGAAGAGTAACCGGATTGCGCGAGCGCGATCATCGTTAAGTCCGAAGGCGTCGATGCCGTTGACGAATTGAGAG
>JACCDK011948825.1_pt1 | contig 18351 bp, 17 predicted proteins | sample 7445871 | NCBI WGS metagenome assembly JACCDK01 (sample SAMN15323436, study PRJNA562643) | freshwater metagenome | isolation source: river surface water | place: USA:Blue River Watershed | collected 2017-08-15
AATGTGATGATGATGGAGCACAAGGTTGACAGTGTAAAGCAGGCCCTGGGCAGGGCGATGTATGGGGTGGCTTCTGAAGTAGATGGCAACCAATTCTTGGTTAGAGGTGTGGCCAAAGTGCCCCAAGCCAAAAAGCAATTGGAAATTCAGGTGCTTTCAACTATGTATGGTGAATTGTTGAAGAATTTGGAATTGAGCAGAACCTTGATGGCCAAGGAACAACCCTTGATTCAGTTGATTGATCAACCTCGATTTCCGTTGGAAAAAAAGAAATCATCTAAACTACTAACGGCGGTTGGAGGTGCATTTTTGATGGGCTTTCTGGGAATCATCACATTGTTGTTAAGTCGCTGGTGGAAGACTCAATTAGATTAGGGTAATAATAATTAAAAAGATTGTTTATCTGTTATTTAAATTTTTTAGAGTTGAACGCATGAGATTTACTAACACATAAATTATTAATCGTTTTTCCAGAGCTTTAAAATCGCACGAGTAATGTTTTAAGAATATTACTTATCGATCAATTAATAAAACCAAGTATTAAATTTGTACAGTGTACTTTTTTGTAGACGTAATTTTCACCTCATATAAAACATGTTGTCGATTTAATAATTTTACAAAGAAAAATGTAATTATGTAATTGCAAATTAAATCTGTAATCGCTTATAATATGTCACTCGAATCAATAAAAATACAACTTATAAATCAACATATCGATGAACAAATTTTGGTCAAATAAATCCGTGTTAATAACAGGTGGTACTGGATCATTAGGAAAAAAACTAACAAGACACATTCTGAATAATTTTCCTGATGTCCGTAGATTAATTATTTATAGTAGGGACGAACAGAAGCAGCATGTTATGTCTCAAGAATTTCCTTTACATCTATTCCCACAGATGCGATATTTTATAGGGGACATCAGAGATTTTAATAGGTTGGAAAGAGCTTTGGACGACGTGGATTACGTTATTCATGCAGCGGCCATGAAGCATGTGCATATTGCAGAGTATAACCCTGATGAATGCGTGAAAACAAATATTCATGGTGCACAGAATGTAATTAATGCTTGTTTAAAATCTACAGTAAGTCGTGTTGTCGCTTTATCTACAGATAAGGCTTGCGCACCAATAAATCTATATGGAGCGACTAAACTGGCATCTGATAAGCTGTTTGTAGCTGCGAATAATTACAAGGGCTCAAAAGATATACGTTTTAGTGTTGTGAGATACGGAAATGTAATGGGTTCCAATGGATCTGTGATACCTTTTTTTATGAAGAAAAAAAAGGAAGGTAGACTTCCAATCACGAGTGAAAAGATGACTCGATTTAATATTAGTCTTCAAGGGGGGGTAGATATGGTGATGCATGCACTTGAACATGCTTGGGGCAGTGAGATATTTGTTCCTAAAATTCCTAGTTATAATCTAATGGATGTGGCAGAAGCAGTTTGCCCAGGTTGCGAAAAAATGGTGATTGGAATTAGGCCAGGTGAAAAGATACATGAAGAAATGATAACCCCCTCGGACTCATACAATACTTATGATTTGGGAAAGTATTACACCATTCTGCCTGCAATTACACCATGGGATTTGGACGAATTTAAAACAGCACATGATGCTAAACAAGTGCCTGAGGGATTTAGTTACAACTCTGGCGAAAATAATGAGTGGGAGACTATTGAATCTTTACGCGAGTTAATTATTGAACATGTCGATCCAACGTTTAAAATATAATGAAATTAATTCCTTACGGTAAGCACAATATCACTCAACAAGATATAGATGCTGTTGTAGATGTACTAAAAGGGGATTTTTTAACACAAGGTCCCAAAATACATGAGTTTGAAAATGCTTTTGCAGCATATGTTGGTGCCAAATATGCTGTTGCTGTTTCTAATGGAACAGCAGCTTTGCATCTTTGTGCATTAGCGCTCAATGTTAGACGTGATCAGAAGGTGATTACTACACCTATAACCTTTGCGGCTAGCGCTAATTGTATAAGATATTGTGATGGTGAAGTCGTATTCGGAGACATTGATCCCGAAACTTATTTATTGGATATTAATTCAGTAAAAAATCTTCTTGAGGCATCTCCTAAAGGAACTTATTCTGGGATAATTCCAGTTGATTTCGCAGGTCGGGCTGTAAACTTAGAAGACTTTCGTAAACTTGCAGATGAATTTGGACTTTGGATAATAGAAGACGCTTGTCACGCTCCCGGCGGATCATTTGTTAAATCTGACGGTGGAACATCGAAGTGTGGCTCTGGAGAGTTTGCAGACTTAGCAATTTTTTCCTTCCACCCTGTAAAACATATAGCCACTGGCGAAGGTGGGATAATTACAACTAACGATGAAAAGTTATATAATCGGTTACTCGCACTTAGGACACATGGAATCATTAAAGACGTTGATAAATATATAAATAGTGTTGATTTTGCATGTGGTAAGAAAAACCTAGAAAACTATCCTTTTTGGTATATGGAGATGCAGGAGTTAGGTTACAATTACAGGCTAACCGACTTCCAAGCGGCATTAGGATTAAGTCAGCTCAAAAGAGCTGAAGATGGTCTTGCTTGGAGAAGAGAGATTGCAGTGAGATATTTTAATTTTTTCGAAGGAAGGAGTTTTATTAAAGGCCAATCAGGGGTGATATACGGGCATGCTTATCACCTCTATATAATCGAAGTCGATGATAGGGTAGGACTATACAGTTTTCTTAGAGAAAATAATATTTATACTCAAATTCACTATGTGCCTTGCCATTTGATGCCTTATTACCGTAAATTAGGTTGGAAAGAAGGTGATAGAGTAAATTCTGAAAAATACTATAATCGTTGTATTAGTCTTCCAATGTACCCGACATTAACTATAGAAGATCAACTTAAAGTAATTGATTTAATCAACACTTATTTTTCTTAGGGAAATAGGATAAGTTAGAGTACAATTGGGAATAGATTATTTTGTAATCAATGAAAATTGTTAAGCACTCAAAGATACAAAATAACTAATTCTTCTGTATTGTGAAAATTTCCGAATCATCAAACCTAATTTATAATGAAATTTGTGATTCGCCATCACTAAATTTTGTTTTAATTCTCCTCATGCAACAGAAAACATTGACCAAATGAAAAAAGTAATATTTATAGAAAATAGTTATAGCACAGATATTTATCTAGGTATTGCAAAGGAATTGATTAAGTTAGAAATTGGTGTTGTACTTCTGTGTTGGAATAAATGGTTTGCGAGAAAATGGACTGATTTTGAAGTTATTAACTTACCTCCATGTAACGCAGATTCGAGCCATGATTTTATTGTTTCGGCAAGGGAAAGCCGGTATTATAGATTATCACAGGCCCAATTCATGGTGAATGAAAAAATTGTAACAGAATTAATTTTGCAGTTATCACCTTCTATTATTGTTGGAGAGCCAACTTTAGCATATGAACAACAGATTGCATTAATTGCGAGAAATATTCATGTTCCATATGTCTATATAAGTACAAGCCGTTTAATTCCAGGTCGTATTGTGCTCTACAATAATTTATTTATGAAAGCTATTGATTTAGACGCAGGATCACTTAACTCACCTGCGGATACAGATATTTTTGTTAAAAACAAGAGACGGTGTATTTTAATATTTGAATACACCTACAATCATCTAGCACAGCTTTTAATTGGAACAAGGCGCGTTGCACCAAGTATATTCCGCAAAATTTATTTAGAATTAAATTCTAAGTATTATTTTTTCAAACTAACATTGTTGAAGCAAAGAGCTCCAAATACATCCTCAGTAGTCTTGTTTCCATTGCAGATGCAGCCAGAATCTAATACTGATGTTTGGGCTATGCCATATTATAACCAACTTGAATTATTAAAGAAATTTAGCTTAAACCCAGATATTTGCGTTTTAGTTAAGTTAAATCCAACATCTAAATATGAGATTAATGGAGATCTTTTTCATTTAATAGCAAAGAGTAATAATTTAATTGTCTGTCAAAGAGACCTGACAATGCCCGAAGCCTTAGAAAAGTGTTCTGCCGTCTTTAGTAATGTTGGATCAGTTATATTGGAAGCTGTTAAATCTGGCAAGAATGTAATTTCTTTAAACTTAGATAATGATTTGGTTAATTTGCCGGGAGTTACAAAAATAAAGGATATTACAGAAATAACGCCCGCATTTCTAAAGACACTTAATAACGAAAATGCTCATTTTGATTTAGAGCATATTTTACATCGGGAAATGTGCAGGTCAGTTCCAGGGCATATCTACGATCCTTTACGAAACAATATAAATAATGAAGAATTAAATTCAAAAAACATATCAAAAATTTTACAAGTTTTCCTGCAGCAGGTGTAACTATAGTATTTCTACTAGTGTTACGCGATTATCTCTATTCATTTGGGATTAATCTGGATTTCATATTACTATTGATGGTTTTGCTGGGGGTTTTTAATAATTTATTCTACACAATCGATAAAACAGTGTTGAATATGTTCATATTTTTTATTACAATAATGTGCCTACGAATAATTTTATTCGGTTTTGAGTACTCAGCTTATTTTATGGCTTCAATAGTTGCTTTTTCTTTCAATTTTAATAGAACGACATATTCGAATGTTTTAACATCAATTGCAATATTAAATATAATATTAATGGGTTATGAATTTATTAATGGTAGTTACATGTATGTTTACGTTGCACCGGATGGAGAGGTTCTGGACGAGGTCCTTTTTGGAGGTCACGCACAAGTATTTAGAGCCAAAGGAATTTTTGCAGGTCCTTTGTCTGCAGTTGCATTTTCATACATATTATTGATTATCAGAAGATTTGATATTTATTCATATGGTATTGTATTGATTACTAGCTTTTTAGCTTATGGAAGATTAGGTATAGTTATTGGGATATTTGGGATAATAGGGAAATTGAAGATGCATGAGAAAATTATTGGAGCAGTGCTTTTATTTGTTGGATTAATTGTAAATAAAGGTGAATTTCAATTCATGTATTTGGCCTTTGATCCCGTTAGTTCTAACAATATTGGAAGATATGAAGCATGGTATTATGTTCTGACGAAATTGATTAACTTTAATTGGTATGAATGGTTAATTGGAAGTGCATATTTATTACCGCAGGATAGTTCGGTTGAGAGTGATTGGTTGCGCATATTATTCACTGGGGGAGTGTCATTGACTTTGGCATATTGTCTAATTATTTACAGACTGACAACAAAAAAAATTGAGTTATTTTTATTAGTTATGATAATGACTGTTTTTCCATTTGTTCAATCTTTAATTTGTTCAGTGTTAATTTTAAATATGTCCTTTTACAATGCTGATAAAAATTAAAGCAATTACTAGAACAATTTGCCTATTTCTGTTCTCATCAAAGATTACAGGTTTGTTTTTTAGTGAGGTAACAGTTAGATCGAAAATTTGGTTGAGTATAATTTATTTTGAGAAGGGGTATATAAAGGACGGTAGTATCGGATTGTTTAATCTTATATTTTGTAATGAATTGAGAATGGAAAATGGTGCAAAGATTAGTAGATCCAACAAAATAGCAATAAATGGCTCATTATTTTTAGCGAACCATGCGAGTATTGGAAATCGAAACACTTTCACTAGTGCACTGAACAAAAGTGTGTATATAGAAAGAGGGTCAATAAAAATGGGAGCTAATTCAATAATAACTAGTGATCATTTTTTTGACGTAATGGGTAATATTTCCATAGGTAATGAAACCGTTATTGCTGGAAAAGGTTCACAGTTTTGGACTCATAGTTATAATCATTATCCGCATAGATACAGAATAGATGGTGATATTTTTATAGGCCAAGATGTATATGTTGGTTCTGGTGTGATTTTGCTACCGGATTGCATTATTGGTGACGGATGCGCAATTGGAGCAGGCACTACATTCCTGGGAGTTGTTGGTGACGAAACTATAATTGTCTCAGCCAAGTTTCGACATTTTCAAAGAAAAGATAGAATTTTTGAACTTAATGAAATAACAAAGAGTGAGAGTTGTGAACGAGTTTTTAAAAAAAATTCCGCCAGGTGTAGTTAGTTTCGGCGTTTATGGGTTTTTTAGGAGTATAGTATTTTTATTGCCGTTTGTTGTTAGAACTTTCAAAGGCAAGGCTTTATTTATATACTATGAACATCAATATGCTATTTCATTGCAAATAGGAAGTCTTATGATGTTCGGAGTGTTAAATAGTTATCCAAGTTATGTAATCAAAAAGAATGGGAGATCGGATGATTCAAAAAAATACCTATTTTTTATTTCAGGAATCACTCTCGTGTTGTCAATAGTATTGAGAATTTTTCATTCAATTGAATTAGGCGCCGAATTATTGATGATTGCAATTGTGGTCATTCTGACTTATTATAGTACTCACAACAAAGTAATGGGTAGGCCACAATTGTCTCAGTTACTTGACGTATTACTCCCCATAATAATAGTTCTAATAGTTGCATATAATATTTTTTATATATTAGCGCTATTAATATTAATGCCTATAATTTTAAATTCAATTGGTACTTTTAATGTTCTATTCATTTGTCGCCATTGGAGAGTTTTTGTATTTGCATTTATTATCCAATTGATTCCCCAATTAATTAGGATATTGGCCCCATTCTTGAATAGTGAAGCGGAAATTGACAGGATATTTCTATTGTTACGGATATTCTCCGTAGGAATCCTGTTTCATCAGTATATTGTTAATTATTTTTTTCGAAATATTTTGGAAAAATATGCTGTGTTAGATTATTTTAAAATTTCAGTATCATCGTCACTAATAGGATGTTTGTTTTTCGTATTGTCAAAATACACCTTCTTAAACACTTATTTATTGGGTAACACAATTTTTAGCATTTCAGAAATTGGAATATTGGTAGTTTATATTTTTTTCTGGTCACTATTGAGCTTGTTTGAGCTGAAAGTTCATTTTTTGGAATTACAAGAAAAGGTCTTTAAATCTGTTTTCACATATTTATCAATGGGTGCTGCATTAGCGACTTTTTTCATTTCAGGTAGTTTGATTTTCGGAACGGTAGTTTTAATGATCGTATTTACTTTGAATTTATATTATATATTAAATGAGGATATTGCATCTAAGTAAGGGGTATTATTCATTTGGGGGAATAGAGAAAGTGGTTCGTGATTGGCATAGAACCACAGATGATATGGATGGATTTGAGTCCATTGTGGTCGCTATGGATAATTGTATTGGAAGCGATGAGAACGTAATTGCTTGTTCTTACGGATCGATATTGAAACAACCATTTTCAGTTGAATATATTTTGGCTTATTTGAAAAGTTTAAAAAAAGTCGAAGTTATTCATGTTCATCTGCCCAATTACTGGGCAATTATTGCGGTTCTGTTGTTGCGAAGGAATAAACGATTAATTATACATTGGCATAGTGATGTGATTGGGAAGGGTTTAGGTGTGTTCTTGCGATTTCTTGAAAATTGGTTGGTATTTAAATCTGAGAAAATTATTTTCACTTCTGAAAGTTATTCGAATTCCTCTTATATACGTAAAATAGCAGGGAGCAAGGCAAAAGTGGTGCCATTAACATGTCGGCAGATAAAAGGCAACATTAATGTGAGATCAAAATACAATGGTAAATTTTTATTTGTTGGAAGGTTCGTTCCTTATAAGGGGTTTGAACTGCTTTTCGAAACTGTATTGCTATTGGGTTTGGAGGATAATTTTGTATTTGTGGGTGCTGAAACAGGAGAGTTGGTTAAATTGATGCGTAAAAATACTGAATACTCAAAATTAGACATTCGATTAGGGATTGGCTCTGATGAGCTTGGAGACATATTGAAAGCTAGTAGGTGTTTGGTACTCCCGAGTATCACAAGGGCCGAAGCCTTTGGTATTGTAGCAATTGAGGCAATGTCAACTGGTACACCGTTGATTACAACTTCACTTTTTGGCTCTGGTTTAAATGAAATTAACATACATAATAAAACTGGATTTAAAATTGAAGTTGGTGATTTAGAGGATTTAAAAGAGAAAATACTTCTAATGAATAATTTAGATTTTGAGGAATATCAAGTGTTATCTAAAAACTCAATTGAACGATGGAAAAATTACTATTCCGAGGATATTCTACGTGAGTACATTTATCACACCTATAATACTGGTGATTGTGACAATGATGTATCAAAATTTAATAACCCTTGAAACCTGAATAATACGTTTGGTTGAAAATTTTTTATATGACCTAAGTTCCTAACTCGGTAAACTAGTAGCATTATATGAATAATACATATTATTTGGATTGAAAATTTAGTGATTTATATTCTGATTTAATGAGTCGTAAATTTATCAATGAAAAAATTTTAATTATAATCCAAAAAATGAGTCTAAATCAATCCTTTTTTAATCGAAAATAAACCAAAAACACCGTAGTTTAATATCCACGCATCATCATGAATAAGTTATACGCGCTTTTAATAATTTTATTTTTATCTCCCCTTTTATTATTCATATTTATCTACACAATAATTGATTTGAAATGTAATCCTATTTTTACACAATATAGAACAGTAAATGGGGAAACACATTTTAAATTTTACAAATTCAGATCAATGAAAAAAATGGCTCCTGTAGTTCCTACGCATGTCATTGAAAATCCGCAACAATATGTCACAAAGTGGTCAAGTTTTATGAGATCTTACAGTATTGATGAATTGTTAAATCTTATTAATATTGTAAAAGGAGAAATGAATTTTATAGGTCCAAGACCAATAATGACCGAAGAAATTGTATTGACTTCAATGCGAAAGATTAATGGTATAAACGGCAAAGCAGGTATTACAGGTTTAGCGCAAATAAATGGCAGGGATTATGTGACTTTAACAAGAAAAGTTGCTTGTGAGAGATACTATAATCGGAATAAATCCATCCGGCTTGACCTTTGGATTATTTGGCGAACAATTTGGTTGGTTGTACGAAAAGTTGGAGTATCTCATTAGAAACTCAGGAATATTTTAATTTTAAAACTCCAAATCAGTTGTTTGTATTTTTTTTGGTAGTTACAGAGTGAGATTTTCGTTGATAACTATCCGTACATGCAATATATTTACACAATAACATTAATGATAATCAAATTTACTTTGAGTGTGCCAATTAATAATGGTTGTTTCTTCTGTTCATAGAATTTCGATAAGTAGTGTTTGCATAATAGAATATTGAATAACAACGGTGTGCCTAATTTTGCAATAGCATTTTTAAGTAGATTTTATTCTCTACAATAAATTTGGAAAGTTATTGATTGGCAATTACTTGAATATTTTATTGTAGATATAAGAGTTTAAATAGGGACTAATCATTCAAACATGAAAATTACTAAAAAACATTTATACCATTGAGCAATTCATTCTTTTATACCATTGAAGAGTCATTTTTGAAATATGGATTATTGATTAAGCCATTTTCGAATGCAGAATGGGACGAATTTATAAACACACAAGAATATATTCCTGTGTTATATTCATCTGCATTCAATGAATATCAATTAGCATATTTTAAGGAACTTAACTATGATAATTTTTCTGTTCAGATTTACTCATTGGGCGACAAAAAATTAATAGGGGTATGGCCAATTTTTTACCGGCGTTTATATAATGGTAAATTGGTACTTGAAACGTTTGGTAGTGCATTAGCAGCCCCATTTATTTCGAGTAATATTGATTTTAATTCCCGTAAAAACCACTATAAAAATTGTTTTTTGACTTTGAAATATTTGTGTGAACAAAACATAGTAGAGGTGAAGACATTTACTTCTTACAATTATTTGAGCCATGAATTAGACCCATGGCAATTGTTGTTAGAGTTTTCGGGAAATATGAGCTTGAAAATGACCCAATTCGAATCCGTACTGAATTTAAGTTTGTCACTAGATGAAATAAAAATGAGAATCCGAAAAAGTTATAAGAGTTTAATAAACAAGGGATTCAAACTTTGGAATATTGTTGAGGTAATGGATCATTTTGATGACAGGTTTAATGAATTTAAGGAACTCCATTTGGAAGTATCTGGAAGAAAGACACGCTCTGATGAGTCATGGAATGTTCAATTGAACAATCTCAAAAAAGGAAACGCAAAACTCATTTGTGCTTACAATGCTGAAAATAAATTAGTTGGCGGTGCATTTTTTGATGTAACCCCTCATGAAGCCAATTATTCAGTGGGTGTGTACGATAGAAAATTATTTGATTTACCCATTGCACATGCTATTCAGTGGAAGGCTATTGAGATGTTCAAAGAATCTGGTTTACTCAAATATAAAATAGGAATCATTCACAGAAATGATTCTTTAAATTCAATTTCTGAAAAGGAATTTTCAATCTCTACGTTTAAAGCAGGTTTTGGTGGTGATTTATTTAGTATTACAGTAAATGAAAATAAATATTGATAATTATATAGGTGATTTAGCCGACAAAACAGTCTCAGCTGGTAGACCACAAAAATTTATTAATCATGATGAAATATATCAAGATATCAAGATTAAATTAGATTTATCTGGATCACAAAGTTTTTTAGATGTAGGCTGTGGTTATGGCCATTTAACAGATTTATTTATAGATTATATTGGTAAGAATAAATTGGAATCTACCTTTATTGATAACGATAATATTATTAATAAGTTAGTTGAAGAAAATAAGACTAAAAACATTCAATTTTTAAGTGGATTATTTGGCGTAAATGATTTTGATCATATTGGAAAATTTGATCGAATTTTATGTTATTCGGTTTTACATTATACCTCTAATCCTGAATTATTCGTGGATTTGTTGGTGCAACACTTAAATTCCTATGGCATTCTAATGATTGGAGACATTCCAAACATTTCGCAAAAGGCTAGATTCATCTCTTCCCAAAAGGGTAGATTGTTTGATCAGGAATATAAAACTTTAAATAATATTCCATTTATACCTTTTGAAAATTCACGAGATTTTTTAGATAGTTGCAACAATGAACAGAAGTTAATTGATGATAATTTATTTTCGATCATTCATAAGAAATATACATCAATGAATTACGACGTATATCTTTTGCCACAGTTTAATAAGCATTTACCATTTAATAATACAAGGGTCGATCTTGTCATTCGGAAATATGATTGATAATCAGTGGCCTAGTTATGCTTCGAGTCTAAATGTAGATGCTCTCGACTTTTCCATAAATGAAAGTTTGGTGAATGAGATTGAGCAATTTTTTCGAAATAAATACCATTTCCCGGTAGTGTTATTTCCTTCGGCTAGGGCTTCCATCTCCACTATTTTAAGTGCTCATGGAATCCATAGGGGAAATATGGTCTATGCGCCAAAATTTTCATCACATTGTGTTTGGGATTTAATTACACGGTACTCAAATCCCTCCATATCCGTTTTGGATTCAACGGTTGCTGTGATTTCTCATAAATGGGGCTCTGTAACAAATTTGGGTATGAATGGTGAAACAATGCCTCAATTAATCATTGAAGATTCAGTAGATTCTTTCATGTTGGATAATTTATCCTTGTTTCCCAATAAGGGTCAGTATGAAATCCTGTCTTTACCTAAAATATTGGGCACTCTTTCAGGAGGAATTGTAATCTGTAAAGATGAATACTATTACGAAAAATTAAAAAATGAGAGGGCTGTTTTATTGGATTTGAATTTTTCAAAGCAACAATCTACGCTTAAAGCCCAAAAAAACATCCTCTGGATGGATAATGAATATAAGAATCGTTCTTTGTCAAATTTTGAACTTCAAATCATTAAAAATAAGTTAGATGATTGGGTTAAATGGCAAGATATTCTGCTTGAAAGATACTCTAAAGTTAAGTATTTAGCGGAATATAAATTGGAGGCTTTTCGAATTCCCCCTGTCATTTTTATTCAGAAGAACATTGAAGGATTGATGAGAAGAAACTTCGACATTCATCAAAACGCAAATCATCCCAATTATATTGAAGGATGTTTATTCCCCATCCACTTGGGCATTGAACAAGATGAGTTTGAATTTAACCTAACTAAAATACAAGAGAATTGAGCAAATTAATTTTAGGTACAGTGCAATTTGGTTTGGATTATGGAATTAATAATCAAAACGGAAAAATGGATAAAACAGAAGTTTTTGATATTTTAAAACAAGCCCATAACTATAAAATTCAAATTCTTGATACGGCTGCTGCTTATGGAAATTCTGAATCCATCATTGGTGATTTTTTGAATGAAAATCAACCGTCGCCCTTCGATATCATTACCAAGATAAAATTTGTTGAGAATGTTTCATTTGAAACGGCTTTGGATTATAGTTTGATGAATTTGAAACAAAACAAAGTCAAATACTTGATGTTTCATTCTTATCAAGATTATATACAGTTCAAAGACCAACTTTCCACTATTAATTCTAAATTGAAAGGGTTAAAATACGATTACTTGGGTGTTTCTGTCTATACAAACCAGGAAATTGAAGCTGTAATTGCCGATACTAATATTCAACTTATGCAAGTTCCTTTTAATCTGTTGGACAATGAATTGCACAGAGGTAAAATTTTGGTAAAGGCTAAGGAATTTGGTAAAATGGTCCATATTAGATCTGTTTTTTTACAAGGATTATTTTTTATGGATCTAAATAAAATACCCGTCAAATTATTAGATTTAAAGGATAAAATTAACCAAATACAAGAAATGGCAATCTCCTACAATATCAGCATTGCTGAAATGGCCATGAAATATGTGCTTTCAAAGAATTACATCGATGGCGTACTTTTTGGTGTTGATTCTTTAAGTCAATTATCAATGAATCTCGAATTATCCAATGGCTCGCTGTCTGATGAGATAATTCAGTCTATAGATGCTATTCAAGTTGAAAATTGTGATTTATTAAATCCTTCGGAATGGTAAATAAAAAAGTTCTAATTGTGACACAGGCTCGCGTTGGTAGTACTAGATTGCCTGGTAAGATTTTTAAGAAAATAGGGGACTTATCGCTGTTGGATATTCATTTGATACGATTGAAAAAGTCCCAATCACAGTTCAAAATTATTGTGGCCACAACCTTGGAAACCGGTGTGGATCAAATTATAAACATTGCTAAAAACAACGGTATAAGCTATTTTCAAGGTTCTACCGAAGATGTATTGGATAGATTTTACCAATCGGTAAAAAATGAAGCTCCAGATTTCGTAGTTCGTGTCACTTCCGATTGCCCTTTGATTGATCCAGACCTTTTGGATGAGGTTGTTCATTATACCATTGACTACGATTTAGACTATTGTTCGAATCAATTGTTGGAACAATATCCGGATGGTCAAGATATTGAAGTGTTTAAATTTACCGCACTTGAATTGGCTTGGAACCAAGCAACATTAAAATCTGAACGGGAGCACGTTACACCGTACATCCGCAATCATTCTGATTTCAATGGTGGAAATTTGTTTAAAGCCGATAACTTTTCCAGTGAGGCTAATTTTAACCATATTCGAATGACGGTAGATGATCAAAAAGATTTTGATACCATTGAAATATTAATCCATGATTTAGGCATGAATTTATCATGGAAAAATTACGTAAATTATATAGAAAATAATTCGGAGAAATTTTACAATCAAAATACTATTAGAAACGAAGGATATTTAAAATCTTTAAAAAATGATAAATAGAACAGGACAAAAATTATACGATAAAGCAAAAACATTGATTCCGGGTGGTACAATGTTACTGTCTAAAAGACCTGAAATGTTTTTACCCGATAATTGGCCTTCGTACTATTCAAAAGCCAAAGGGTGTGAGGTTTGGGATTTAGATGGTAATAAATTCACAGACATGACCATCATGGGAATTGGCACGAATACCTTGGGTTACGGACAAGATGAAGTAGATGCTGCGGTATTGCAAACCATTCAGTCTGGTAACATGAGTACCTTAAACTGTCCAGAAGAGGTTTGGTTGGCTGAACGATTGATGGAGATTAATCCTTGGGCTCACATGGTGCGTTTTGCACGATCTGGGGGTGAAGCCAACGCCATAGCCATTCGAATAGCCAGGGCGGCAAGTGGTAAAGACGGTGTAGCCATTTGTGGGTACCATGGATGGCATGATTGGTATCTATCCGTCAATCACAATGAAGGTGATGGATTGGCCGGGAATTTACTGCCAGGTTTAGAACCGGCAGGTGTCCCTCGAAATTTAAAAAACACGGTGCATCCCTTTAAATACAATCATTTCGAAGAATTGGAGCAAATTGTGCGTGACCATGATATCGGGGTGATAAAAATGGAAGTATTGCGAAATTTTGGCCCAGAAGACGGGTTTTTAGAAAAAGTGAGGAATTTGGCCACCGAAAAAGGCATTGTGCTCATTTTTGACGAGTGTACTTCCGGATTTAGAGAAACTTTTGGAGGGATTTTTCAAAAATATGGAGTAGAACCCGATTTAACCATGTTCGGAAAAACCATCGGGAACGGCTACGCGTTGACGGCTGTGGTTGGAAAAAGAGAGGTGATGCAAGCGACTCAAAAAACGTTTATTAGCAGTACATTTTGGACGGAAAGAATAGGACCCACAGCGGCTTTAGCCACGTTGAAGGTGATGGAACGCGAAAAATCCTGGCAGTACATTACCGAAATTGGCAACTACATGCGTCGAAAATGGACGGAGGTAGCCAATGAAACTGATGTTAAAATTTCTATTTCAGGAATTCCGTCTTTATCCACCTATGCGTTTGAACATGCCGATGCTTTAAAATTCAAAACCTTGGTTACTCAAGAAATGCTCAAAAAAGGCTATCTGGCCAGTACGAATTTTTACGCTTCTACCGCACACAATGAAGGCAACATTGATCAATATATCCAGCATTTACGAGATGTTTTTGCAAAAATAAAACGGTGTGAAAATGGAGAACTGAAAATCGATGATTTATTAGACGGACCTGTGTGCCACTCAGGATTTAAACGTTTGAATTGATGCACGAATACAGGTGTTTAAAGCAACAAAAATTTACAAATGGTGAATTCACATTGTTGCCCATTCGCATGGAAGATCGCTTTGAAATCATGCGATGGCGCAACGAACAAATCTATCATCTTAGACAGAAAGAACCGTTAACCTCAGAGCAGCAAGACCTTTATTTTGAAACGGTAATTTCTAAATTATTCGATCAAGATCAACCCAATCAAATCCTCTTTTCTTTCTTTCATCACGATAAGTTGGTTGGCTATGGCGGGTTGGTCCATATTAATTGGGTGGATAAAAATGCGGAGATTTCGTTTTTGCAAAACAGCAATGAACATTTGAAATTCTGGTATCCATTTTTAAGTCTCATTAAAAGTGTGGCATTTAATAATTTAAATTTGAATAAAATATTCACTTACGCCTATGATGTTCGGCATAAATTATTTGCTGCATTGGAGTCAAATGGATTCATCAATGAGGCCATATTTAGCAACCAAGCTACAAACAACAATCAAAACTTGGATGTTTTAATTCATTCCTGTTTCAATACAAATACTGAATTTTGGAGAAGAAAGGCAACCATGGCCGATGCTAAATTGTTGTTTGATTGGATCAACGACCCTGAGGTTCGCAAACAATCTTTGAATTCAAATACCGTGGTTTGGGAAAATCATATTCATTGGCTTTGGGCTAAAATTCACGAACATAAAAGTGACTTTTATATTTACTTTGTAAAGGATATTCCAGCAGGTCAAATTCGACTGGATTTTACGGATGAGTTCGTTATAATCAATTATTTAGTAGCTCCAAATATGCGAGGTAAAGGTATAGGTCACAAAATGATTCACGATATTGTTTCCTCTACCAATTATAATTTTGATGCAACCGTCAAAGAATCGAACCTAGCATCCAATAAAATATTTTATAATAATAAGTTTAACCTGATTGAAGAAAAAAATGGAATTTGTAAATGGCAGTTTATTAGGTAGTCAAGGTGTTTTCATCATCGCTGAACTTTCAGCCAATCATAATGGTAGCATCGAAATTGCCAAAGATACCATTCGTGCTGCAAAACGAGCCGGTGCCGATGCCATTAAATTCCAAACCTATACGGCCGACACCATCACCCTTGATTGTGATAAAGATGATTTTATCATCAAAGGAACAATATGGGAAGGAAGAAAATTGCATGAGCTCTATCAAGAAGCGTATACTCCTTGGGAATGGCATGCAGAGCTCTTTGAAACAGCGAAAGAAGAAGGGTTAATTTGTTTTTCTTCCCCCTTTGATAAAACCGCCGTTGACTTTCTGGAAACGCTAAACTGTCCGGCCTACAAAATTGCTTCGTTCGAAATTACAGACTTTCCTCTCATAGAATACGTTGCGTCTAAGGGAAAACCTATCATTTTAAGTACGGGCATTGCCACCAAAGAAGATATTGAACTAGCACTCGAAACATGCCGAAATGCGGGCAATGACCAAATTGCCATTTTAAAATGCACATCGAGTTACCCTGCCCCCATCGAAGAAGCCAATCTGAACATGATTCCTGATTTTAAGCAACAGTTTAATGTTGTAGTAGGCTTATCTGACCATACCATGGGCAGCATTGTACCCATAGTGGCCACCTCTTTGGGAGCTAAAATCATCGAAAAACATTTTATTTTAGATCGCAATATGGGTGGACCTGACGCTACTTTTTCCATGAATGAACAAGAATTCACCGAAATGGTTAAAGCCGTGAGGGATGCTGAAAAAGCCTTGGGTGAAGTGAATTATAATTTAACGCCTAAACAAATCAGCGGCCGTGATTTTTGTCGTTCACTATATGTAGTAAAAGACATCAAAAAGGGTGAAATTATCACTGAAGATCATGTGCGCAGTATTAGGCCAGGATTTGGAAGTCATCCGAAATTTCTTCCTCAAATTATTAATAGAATATCACAAGTTAATTATAATAGAGGAGATAGATTTATAATTAATATAGATGCCTGAGTAGGAGATATGATCTTGATTAACTGATCAATAATAAAATTTTATTTGGGATCTACGGCTAATTAGTATGAAGAAAGTTAAAGTTTTGGTATTGGGGGCCACCGGAACGGTAGGCCACGTTTTGGCCACTAGATTGCGTGAATTCCCTGAAATGTTTGAGTCAGTTACCTCAGCCAGGAGTATAAAACCTGGTTTTGCCGACACTGAGGTGGATGCAACTGACTTAACTGCCATTATTAAGTTGTTGGATATAATAAAACCAGACGTATGTGTAAATGCCATAGGCATGCTTAATCGTGCTGTATATGAACTCGAAATCTCAGAGAAACTAAACACGAAATTGCCACTCTGCCTATCTGAAATGGGCATAGAAAGAGGATTTAAGTTAATTCATATTAGTACAGACTGTGTTTTTAGTGGCAGTAGGGGAGGGTATGTAGAAAGTGATACGCCAAATGCCACAGATAATTATGGCATAACAAAAAGGGGAGGGGAGGGAATAGATTCAGATCATTTGGTGATTCGCACTTCCGTGATTGGTCCTGAAATTCGATCAGAGGCTACAGGATTATTCCATTGGTTTACAAGTCAATCCGGTGAAGTCAGTGGTTACCAGAATGTGATCTGGTCTGGCGTTACAACCCTTGTATTGGCAGATGCCATCATGGATGCTATAGAGCATAAAACCCGCGGATTGCTGCATTTGGTCAACAATCAACCGATTTCTAAACTGGCACTCATTCATTTGATCCATCAGTATTTCCCCAACAAGAAGAGACAAGTTATTTCAACACCCATCCCTGTTTCTGATAAATCCCTCATCAGCACCCGTAATGACGTTACTTTCCATGTACCGCCATACGAGCAAATGATCGCAGAATTACGAATCTGGATGGAGCTTCATTCAGAAAATTATCAGGCGTATTTACAACGTGTCTAGTTGTATAAGGCAGCGATGCTTTTTATTTCGCTGTCACTGAGCGCACGATCCCACATTCCCACATCCCGCAAATACCCCCACAAACTGTGTCTTACACCAGGGCGTGTACCGATACACAAGGGTAAGTTATTTTCAGTTCCTAATAGACCGGGAGAAGCCATCTCATCGGTTTTTTCTCCATTCACCCATATTTGAATTTTGTTCTCATCGTGCACATAGAAGATATGGGTCTTTTGCTTAAATGGGAAATTCTGTGTGCTCTCTAGGTAGGTGTCGGTTCCATTGTGGGTCCAAGAAACAGATACCTTGAATCCACTGGGATCTCTTTTTGACACCTTGAAATCAAAGGAATTGCCCCAACCACTGAATTCGCGCTTGCTTACAAGCGTGTATAAGTCCGCTGGATCATTCAAATCATCTAAATATAATAAGGCAGCAATGCTCACCCT
>JACCDK011619135.1_pt1 | contig 18339 bp, 13 predicted proteins | sample 7445871 | NCBI WGS metagenome assembly JACCDK01 (sample SAMN15323436, study PRJNA562643) | freshwater metagenome | isolation source: river surface water | place: USA:Blue River Watershed | collected 2017-08-15
ACGAGGGAACCAAGCACCTTGCCTTGTTCAAGATCGGCGGGAATGAGGACGTAGCTTTTCAAACCGGCTGCCGCGGCATTGGCCGCAACAGAGTTGGCCAGGTTTCCGGTGGAAGCGCAGGCCACCGTCTCAAAGCCCAGCTCCCGCGCGCGACTCAATGCAACAGAAACGACGCGATCCTTAAACGAGAGCGTCGGATAATTGACCGTGTCGTTTTTAATCCACAGTTCCTTAATGCCCAGTTTTTCAGCCAGGCGGTCCGCCTTCACCAGCGGAGTAAACCCAACCTGCGCGCCCACCGTCGGAGTGCCGTCAATCGGAAGAAGCTCACGGTAACGCCACATGTTTTGCGGACGGGACGTGATGACGTCGCGCGTCAGCTGCCCTTTGATGGCGTCGTAATCATAAGCGGCTTCTAACGGGCCGAAATCGAAGTCGCAGACGTGAATGGCCTGCTTCGGGTAGAGGCGTCCGCACTCGCGGCATTTCAGGTTGCTGAAGAAGGGTCGATTGGGATCCATAAGCTGATTTTCTTGCCCTCCCATCGTCGCCAACCCCGAGCATCCGAGGGGTGAGAGAGACACCGGAGCCTTGGGGCTTCGGGAACTCTTCATCTACCCCTGCTTGCGCAGAGCTGGATTTGGCACCTGGTCCCCGCATTCCAAAAAAGGAATCCCGGGCGGTTGCCGTGGCGTCGCAGGGCCAGTCCCTCAGCCACTCGTGATGAAAGGTTCGTGAAAGATGCACGCCCCCGCTAATCCGTCAACCTCTTTTTGAAATGGCCAGCCGACCGGCCACCCTCCCCTTGCACCGCCATTGTGCAACGGCTTTTCCGCGATGGATACAGCCTTTTCACCTCGGCAAACATCGCGGCCGTCTCCATCGAGCCGCCTCGGTTTTCGGTCCGCAGAACGTCACCCGTTTTAGTTTGAACATCAACAGGAAGCGTGAAAACTGAACCCGATTGCGCCTTTCAGGATGCACCGCATTTTCATCGCGTCCCGCAGGGCTGCCGTCGGACCCAACCTCGGAGACCCAACCCAGCAACCGCCCAGTCCCATGCCATCCGCGAAAAAGAAAGCCCCGAAAGGTGCCCTCAAAAGCGCCAAACCAAAGCCTGCCGCCAAGGCCAAAGCCGTGGCCAAACCCATCGCCAAGTCGGCCGGAAAGCCGAAGGCCAAGCCTTCACCGGCTGTCCAGAAAAAGACGGGTAAGACCGCAATAAAAACGAAGCCTTCTAAGGCATCCGCAGGAAGTGTGGTAAAATCTGGTGCATCGAAAGGGCCGAAGAAGCCCGTAAAACCAGTTAAACCCGTGTCCTCCAAGGTGAAAAAGTCCGTAAAACCAGTCTCCAAGCCCGCGCCAAAAACAGCGTCCAAATCAGGATCCAAATCCGCCGCCGCGAAACCCGTGGCTAAAAAAGCATCCGCTAAACCAGCTGCTAAAGCCGGAAAATCAGCCGCAAAGCCCGCGCCAAAATCCTCCGCTAAGTCCGCTGCAAAAACGCCAGCAAAAGCCTCCAAGCCAACTCCTAAACCCGTTGCAAAACCCGCGAAAGTTGCTCCGGTAAAAGCCGCAAAGGTGGCCAAAAAGGCAGCCCCTACGCCGGCTGCTAAACCGGCCCCAAAGCCAGACGCAAAAGCTCCCAAAAAGGTGGTCGCGACAGCCGCAGACAAACAGACCCCTCCGAAAGCGAATGTGGCTAAGCCGGTTGCAAAGGTTCCAACGGCAGCCGTCAAGCAATCGGCAGGGAAGACCGCGAAAAAATCTGAAAAAATATCGGACCTTTCTGGACACGAGATCACGGGCCTTGTGGACGACGATTCACTTCCCCCAGTGGTGTTCTCGACCACCGTGGGTGCTACCGAGAAAAAAGCTGGGAAACCCAAGTTCTCGGCCGCGTTCCTCAGCAAACAACGCCAACTAATTCTCGAGATCCGCGACCAAATTCTCGACTCGTTGAATGGCGTAGCAAAAGACACCCTCCGCTCCCGCGCCGAAGGCAGTGAAGCGAGCGCATTTGGAATGCATCAGGCCGACGCTGGGAGCGACGCGTATGAGCGAGATTTCGCCCTCTCGCTCTTCACTCAGGAACAAGACCACCTGTATGAAATCGACGAAGCGCTGAAGCGCATCGAGAACGGCAGCTACGGAATTTGCGAACTCTCAGGAGAAGCCATCCCCACCGCGCGCCTCGAAGCGCAGCCATTCGCTCGATACACAGTCGCCTGCCAAACCGAGTTCGAAAAACAGAAGCGCGTCTCCCGTCCGCGGACCCCAGTCACATCGCTGTTCGGTCTCACCGACGAGGAAGCTCAGGAAACTCCTGACGAAGAAGAACAAGCCCCAGAGCCCAAGGAATAGGCCCAAAAAAAATCAGCCGACCTGCGCAGTTTGCCTCAGCAACCCGCGCAGGTTACTGCAACGGAAAAAGAGCGGCCGCTACCGGACCGCTCTTTTTCGTTTCCTCGCCTCAGGGCGCTTCGCCCAACACCTCAGGCAATCAGCTCTCGCACGACGCGGGTTTCCTCCACTCCCGTTAATCGCTGATCCAATCCCTGATGCTTCACCGAGAAACGCCGGTGGTCGTAGCCTAGCAAATGCAGCACGGTCGCATGGAAATCCCGAATGTGCACCGGGTCCTTCACGATGTTGTAACTGAAATCATCCGTCTCCCCGTAAATCGCACCCCCCTTCGCACCGCCCCCCGCCATCCACATCGTAAAACAACGCGGATGATGGTCCCGCCCGTAGTTCTCCTTCGACACCCCGCCCTGCGAGTAAACCGTCCGCCCAAACTCGCCCCCCCAAATAATCAACGTGCTGTCGAACATCCCGCGCGCCTTCAAGTCACGAATCAACCCCGCACACGCCTGATCCACATCCCCGCACTGCGACGGCATCCGTCCGTTCACATTGGCATGGTGATCCCAGTTGTTGTGGTAAATCTGCACAAACCGAACCCCGCGCTCCACCAACCGGCGCGCCTGTAACACCGAGTTCGCAAACGTCCCCGGCTTCTTCGCCGCATCGCCATACAACGCAAACGTCGATTCCGGTTCCGACCCCAAATCCGTCAACTCCGGCACGCTCGCCTGCATCCGAAACGCCATCTCATACTGCTGAATCCGCGTCAGCGTCTCCGGATCGCGCAACGCCTCATGCTGTAGCCGGTTCAACGCATTCACTCCATCCATCGATACCCGACGAACATCCTGACTAACCCCGGGCGGATTGTTGATGTACAGAATCGGATCCCCCTTCGTCCGAAACGCCACACCGGCATGTTCGCCAGGCAGATAACCCGAGGTCCAAAGTCGCGCTGAAATGGCCTGCTCCTGCTCGCGGTTCGTCGGCTCCGCCACCAACACCACGAACGTCGGCAGATTTTTGTTCATCGAGCCCAACCCGTACGAAGCCCATGAGCCCAAACACGGACGGCCCTGCACCTGATTCCCTGTCTGCATCGCGGTAATCGCCGGTTCATGGTTAATCGCCTCCGTATGCAGCGAACGCATCCAGCAAATGTCATCAGCACACTGAGCCAAGTTCGGAAGCAACTCCGTCATCCACATCCCCGACTGTCCCTGCCGCGCAAACTGATACTTCGTCGGAGCAATCGGAAACCGGGATTGGCCGGACGTCATCGTGGTGAGTCGTTGGTTGCCCCGCACCGATGGCGGCAAATCCTTGTCATACCAGTCAGCCAGCCCCGGTTTGTAATCAAACAAATCCAGCTGCGACGGTCCCCCGACCATGTGTAAATAGATAATATGCTTGGCTTTCGGCGCGAAGTGCGGGGCTATTCCGCCCGCAGCGTCGACACCTGATACCCGATCTCCCAACAGACTCATCAGCGACATCCCGCCGAGCAAATGCGATCCCTGCGTGAAGAAATGACGCCGTCCCTGAAGGGTTGAAAGCAATGGCTTGTTCATGATTTTGAATGGCTTGGAAGGTTTACTTGTTCAGTACCTCGTCGAGGTTCAGCAACTGGTTGGTGACCATCGTCCATGCAGCATGCGCTACGGATGGCACACCCTGCTCCTTGGGTTGCTCGCCCACACTCACCAACGCCGCCGCCTCTTGCGGATGCGCTTCATAGTGCGCGGAAAACTTTTCCAACGTATCCCTCAGAATGGCGCGCTCCGCCTCGCTCAAGCTCCGGTGCAACGTTCGCTTCACCAAAACATCCATCACCCGCCCCGCCTCACCCCCTGCATCTCGCCACGCTTTCGCCGCCATCACGCGCGCTGCTTCAACGAACTGCGGATCATTCAAGGTCACCAGCGCCTGTAACGGCGTATTCGTGCGCTCCCGTCGAACACACGAGGTCTCACGGCTCGGTGCATTAAAAATGTCCATCGACGCTGGAGGCGCTGAACGCTTCCAAAACGTGTACATGCTCCGCCGATACAAAGCCTCCCCAGCGTCGCGCTTGTAGTTGCGCGTGTTTCCCCCCATCGAAACCGCCTCCCAAACCCCGTCCGGCTGATACGGCTTCACACTCGCCCCTCCCACGCGGTCCGAAAGCAAGCCACTCACCGCCAACGCGTAATCACGCACCATTTCTGCATCCATCCGAAAACGCGGCCCTCGAGAAAGCATCCGATTCGCCGGATCCTTCGCCAGCTTCGCCTCGTCCGCAGCCGCAGACTGCCGGTAGGTCGAAGACGACAGCATCAGCCGAAATACGTGCCGCATGTCCCATCCTGATTCACGAAACTCAACCGCCAGCCAGTCCAACAACGCTTGGTTCGACGGAGCCTCGCCCATGATCCCGAAATCTTCCGCCGTTCTCACAATGCCATCCCCAAACACCTCCTGCCAAAACCGGTTCACCGTCACGCGCGCCGTCAACGGGTTCTCCGCATCCATGATCCAACGCGCGAGCCCCAAACGGTTTGCCGGCATCTTCTCCGCATCATACCGATGGAGCGCCGAGAAAACTCCTGGCTCCACCTTGTCGCGCGGCTGATCGTACTGGCCTCGGAAGTAGATGGCTGACATCGGTTTGGTGTCCATGCGCTCTTGCTGCACGTAAGCAACCGGACTCCGCTCTTGGATCTCTTTTTTCTCCTCATCCAAATCCGCCAGCAACGATTCGTCCGCAATCTGGTCCAACTCTGAACCCAGAAAGAACTCCTTAAGCTTTCCCACCTCAGGCGGCGTTCGCTGCGCCGCATTCTTCGAGATGACCCCGTCAAGCTCAGACGCTCGCTGCAAAAGTCCACCAAACCGCGGCGGTAACGCCCGCGCGAACACGCGCAAATCCTGCACCGAGCCCCCCACAAACTCGCGCCCTTTCTCGCCACCGACTCGCACGGGTGCCGCATTCGCGAAGTGCGAAGCGCACTCGCCACGAGTGACTGCCTTCGGGGCGCCACCGTTCACGCCGATCCGAACACCGCTCGCCTTGCCACCTCCATCGTAGGCAACCAACACATAGTTCCATTGGCCCGGCTTCAGCCCGCTCCGTTGCGTCGCGACCCGTAACCCATTGCCGGAAGCCGTTTCCCCGATGTTGAACGAGACTTCGTTATTGGTCTCGAGATCAATTGCCCAGCCTGAGGTCTTCGGACCGTCTGGACGTTGGGAAACCATGGTCTGAACGGTTTTGCGTTCCTTCGCGGGCCACAACCAAAACCCAACCGAAAATCCTTTCCCGCCATCCAACTGCGAGCTCGGGACTTCCACGCTAACCGCCGCATCCCAAACCATCCGGGATCCCGTCTTCCCATCCTTCTCGCGAACTGGCTCAGCCGCCAGTTGCACCGTCCCCCTCGCGCCCGCCCGACTGACCGATAACTCGGTGCCTTGCGCCTCCGATAATGCAACGCGCAACACCTGACCCGCACCCGCCACCCGCGTCTCCAGCGTGCTGCTGTCCGCCGCGCGTGCCCACGCATCGGCCTCGCCGCCCAGCGCTTTTCGCCGCTCTTGCATCCGACGATTTGCCTCCGCCTGCAACGCGGGAATCGCCGCCCAGCGCGACTTATCGGCGTCCAGCGGCAACACCATCACTGGCGCAGTATCGCGAATATTTCCGTCCAACGCCGCCTGCGTCGTGTTCCGGAAAAAAGCGGTCATGGAGTAAAAGTCCTTCGTCGTGATGGGATCCATCTTGTGGTCGTGACAGACCGCGCAGTTTGCGGTCAGTCCAAGCCAAACCCACGCAGTCGTTTCAACACGATCCCGCGCGTAGTTGAATAGGTTTTCTTCCGCAATCGTGCCGCCCTCGTTCGTGGTGATGTTGCAACGATGAAATCCCGTCGCAATCCGCTGCTCAGCGGTGGCGTCAGGCAACAAATCGCCCGCCAACTGTTCCACCGTAAATCGGTCGAACGGCACGTTTTGGTTGAATGCACCAATCACCCAGTCGCGGTAAGGCCAGATGTCGCGGAAGTTGTCGAAATGCAACCCGTGCGTGTCAGCGTACCGCGCGGCATCCAACCAGTACCGAGCCCGATGCTCTCCGTATCTCGGGGATGCAAACAGTCTGTCCAACCAACGCTCGTAGGCATCCGGACGCGTGTCTTTCACAAACTCATCCAATGCAGCGGGCTCCGGCGGAAGACCCGTAACGTCCAATGCGCTCCGACGACCGAGCGCGGCGCGATTCGCCTCCGGGGCAGGCTCCAAACCGGCCAACTCCAACCGCGCTAGCACAAACGCGTCGATGGGGTTGCGGACCCAGTTGCCACGGCGGACCGGCGGGACCGCGGCCCGTTCGGGCTTGAGGAAAGACCAGTGGGGCTGCCAAGGCGCCCCCTGTTCAATCCACCGTTTCACCAAGGCAATCTGCTCCGGCTTCAGTTCTTTATGCGACTCCGGCGGAGGCATCAGTTCATCGGCATCCTTTGTGATTAATCGACGGTACAGAAGCGACTTGTCCGGAACGCCTTTCACCACCACCTCCCCCTCGTCTCGCTTCGCAAAGATGCCGTCCTCGCGATCCAAGCGCAGCCCCGCTTTCCGCGACCCCGGATCCGGCCCGTGACAGTGAAAACAGGCGTCCGCCAAAATCGGACGGATATCGCGGTTGAAGCCAACCGTTGTTTCCGTCGCCTCGGTTGAGGCCGACGCACCGAGGACGAGAAGAGCGCTGAGCAACCGAGCCATGGTGGAAAGCCCGGCCGAGCGCGCCAGTGCAGCCAAAATCGGTCCGGTCAGCGGAGGTGTGAGGGATGAACTCATGGGATTGATGCGATGCGCTGGGACGACCGCTGAAAAGAAGATTTCTGTGGAGAAAAAATGCCGCAGTTGATCACCGTCACGGGAATCTCTGTTTGCTGGAAATCCATCGGGTGTCCGGTTGCCTGCCACTGCCGCACCACCTATTTTTATCCAATGTCCAAGAATGCCGCCGTCTCTCGCCTCGTCGAAGGGCCTTTCTCCGAATCCTCGGTCATCGAAGCCGCGCGCAGTGCCCTCGAGGAAATCGGGGGCAAAGTGTCGTTTGGCATCGTGTTCGCGAGCGCCGATTACCGAGCACACCTCACCGATTTCGCGGAACTACTCCAACTTCACGGCCACATCCCCCTCCTCGCGGGCTGCAGCGCCTCTGCCATCGCAGGTCCAGGCCGAGAATTGGAAGGGGGTCAGGGTTTCTCGTTGGCATTGTTTTACCTCCCCAAAACTTCCATTCGCCACTTCACGTTCAACGAAGAGCAAAGCGACAACACGACGGACTCCTCCGATTGGCACCGCATCAGTGGCGCCGCTCCGGACGATATCGATGCATGGCTTTTTCTGGGTGACCCACGCCGCGTAGCGCCGGATCCGTGGCTCGCAAACTGGAATGCCGCCTACCCCGGCGTCCCCACCATCGGCGGCCTCGCGAGCGGCGGCGTTCGCGGCGACGACATCTTCCTGTTCTGCAACCGAAAAGAGGTCGAAGCCGGCGTCGCAATCGGCTTGAAAGGGGGGGTCAAGATTCGAACGGTCGTCAGCCAAGGTTGTCGCCCCATCGGAGAACCGCACGCCATCACGGGCGCCGCGAAAAATGTAATCACCGCCATCGGTTCACGTCCGGCTTACGAGGTTCTGAACGACTCTTTCTTGTCCATGACACCCGCCGAGAAAGCGCGCGCGGCCGGGAACATTTTCGCGGGCCTCGCCGTCAATGAGTACGTCGATAACTTCAAAACCGGCGATTTCCTCATCCGCCATCTCCTCGCAGCCGACCCAGAGAGCGGAGACGTCGTCGTCGCCGCGTTTCCGCGCGTCGGGCAGACATTGCAGTTCCAACTGCGGGACAAGAATTCGGCCGACGAAGAGTTGGACCGCCTTCTCGCCAAAGTCGCGCGGCGCAAGAGAAACCGCCCCTTTGCCTGCCTTCTCTTCGCCTGCGGTGGCCGCGGCGAAAGCCTGTTCGACGCGCAACACCACGACGCGGCCGCGATTGAACGGCATCTCGGTCCAATCCCGCTCGCAGGTCTCTTTTGTAATGGGGAAATCGGTCCTGTCGGCGACCGCAACCACGTGCACGGTTACACCGCGGCCATTGCGCTATTCGAGTAATCGCAAGGGTACAGTCGTTTCCCCCCATCCCCAGAACCCCATGAATCGGAATCATTTCCTCCGCGTTCTTCTCCTCTCCCTCACCCTCGCGCTCTTGCCGCGCGCCGCACGGGCGCAGTCGTTTGGCGATCTCGCCGAAGAGCCGAAAGTGGCTGCTACCTTGATAGCAGACACCGTTGCGTTTCAGCCGGGGACCCCGTTTCGCGTGGGAGTAAAGCTGAAGATGAAGGAGAAATGGCACACGTACTGGGCGTTCCCCGGCGACTCCGGATCTGCCCCCCGCGTGGAGTGGGACCTGCCGCAGGGTGCGACCGTCGAAGGCCCGCATTGGCCACTGCCACATCGATTGGCCGGACGCGGTGACGTCGTCACGTACACATACGAAGGCGAAGTCCTGCTGCCCTACACCGTCACGCTTCCCGCTTCGACGGAACCGGTAAACCTCAAGGGCTTGCTGAAGTGGTTCGCTTGCGAACGCACGTGCATCCCCGGAGAAACAGCTCTCTCCCTCGCGCTTCCTGCCGGCACACCCGCCCCCGCAAACACCGACCTGTTTTCAAAAACCGATCGTCTGCTGCCGCTGTCTTCCCCTGCGCCATTTGCGGCCGCATGGAAAAATCCGGCCCCGGACGTTGTAGAGATTTTGCTCACCGGCATTCCCGAACGTTACAAGGTCGAAGTCATGCCCATACCGCCGAAAGGTATTCAACCCGACGGCGGATCTTTTCAACGCGCGGGCGACGCCTTCACAGCGCGGTTCAAGGTGGATGAACCGCTCCAGAATGCCACGGGGTGGCGAGCGCTCGTCGTCCTTGAAGAGGGCGAACGCAAGGGTTGGGAAATCGCAGCTTCACGGTTCGCTGATGCAAGCGCTCCCGCGACCGCTGAAAGTGAACCCGCGCCTTCCAGCGATCGTCCCCTGCTGATGGTGCTGCTCTCCGCGTTACTGGGCGGACTCATCATGAACTTCATGCCCTGCGTGCTGCCCGTCATCGCGCTGAAAGTGGCCTCCTTCAGCGAGCACGCCACTCGAGACCCTCGGCGCTCGTTCCGCATGGGTCTCGCATTCACTGGGGGAGCGCTCGTGTTCTTCCTCGGGCTCGCGCTCGGCGTTATCGCGCTGCGGTCGGCCGGAAAAAGCTTCGTATGGGGCTTCCAGTTCCAAAACCCGTGGATGCTCTCCAGCCTCGTGCTCGTCGTCTTCCTCTTCGGACTCAACCTGCTCGGCGTTTTTGAAATCGTCTTTCAGGGCGACGCCGCCGATCGCATGGGAGAAATGGCGGGGAAAGGCGGGTACACCGGCGCTTTCTTTCAAGGAATGTTCACCACGCTGCTCGGAACGTCCTGCACCGCTCCCTTCCTCGGGGCCACGCTGGGCTTCGCGGTGACGCAACCCGCGCCAATCGTGCTCCTGCTTTTCACGGCAGTATGTCTCGGGATGAGTTCGCCCTACTTGCTACTGTCCGCCAACCCGAGCTGGGTTCGCTTTCTGCCGAAGCCCGGAATGTGGATGGAACGACTAAAGCAGTTCACCGGTTTCATCATGCTCGCGGTCGCGGTTTGGTTGCTTGGCGTTCTTGGAGACAGTCGCGGCCCCGATGCGGCATTCGGTCTGTCTGCGACGCTTCTTGCTGCCGGATTTGGGGCTTGGCTGCTTGGCATCCTGAGAAACCGTGTACTCGGCTGGATCGCCCTGCTCGCTGCCATTTCACTCGGCGGCGGCACGTTCCTCGCTCCGGCCCTCGAACGCGCCTCTCTCGCAGGTTCTCAACCCGCCGCGTCGCACGGAGTGCTGTCATGGGAACCTTTTACCGAGGCGACGCTTGCGGAGGCTCGCAATGCTGGACAACCCGTGTTCGTCGACTTCACCGCTGCTTGGTGCGCCAACTGCAAATACAACGAGAAGACCACACTCGAGACCCCCGAAATCGCGAAAGCGTTCGCCGAGAAAAAAGTACGCCTTCTCAAAGCGGATTGGACCACCGAACCGCCCCACATCACCGCTTTTTTGAGAAAGTTCCAACGCATCAGCGTGCCGTTTTATTTGCTGTACCATCCGGGGAAAGAGGCGCCGGAAATCCTCCCAGAACTCCTCTCGAAATCATTGATGATTGAGACGCTTTCACGCTTACCCTGATTCTCCATGCCACTTCCCCAGCCACTCGAGTTGCCCGATCCCGCATCCTACGACGCCGTCATTTTTGATTGTGACGGAACCCTCGCTGACACGATGCCCGTTCACTACCAAGCATGGTGCAAGGCCCTCGGGGCCAATGCCCCCTTTTTCCCGGAACCCGTTTTCTACAGCTTGGGCGGCGTTCCCACGGTTCGTATCGTGGAGCTCCTGAATGAGCAGCACGGACTCACGCTTCCTCCCGACGCTACCGTCGAAATCAAGGAGCAACTCTTCCTTCAGCTGTGCTCCCACGTCGAACCCATCACGGAGGTCGTTGCCTTCGCGGAAAGTCTGCGCGGCAAGAAGCCCATCTCCGTGGCGTCAGGCGGACACCGCCACGTCGTCCACAACACCCTCCAAGCAATCAACGTATTCGACTGGTTCGAACATATCGTTACGGCGGAAGATTATAGCCGGGGCAAGCCCCATCCGGACCCCTTCCTTGTGGCAGCCGAACGCATGGGAGTTCCGCCAGAGCGCTGCCTCGTGTTCGAAGATTCGGTCACCGGCCTCGATGCGGCACGCGCCGCCAACATGCTCTCTGTGTTCGTGCCTGCGCCCATTCGCGCCTGACCTCACTTTTCGCCACTTCCATGGACAACGGGCTACTCGTCGAAACGCTGAAACGCCACTTCGGCTATCCGACGTTCCGCCCGCTCCAACAGGAAATCATCACAGCGTCCCTTGCCGGACGAGACGTCTTTGCTCTGCTCCCAACCGGCGGCGGAAAATCGTTGTGCTTCCAGTTGCCTGCTCTCTTGCGGGACGGACTCACCATCGTCGTTTCACCGCTCATCGCCTTGATGAAGGATCAAGTCGACAGCCTCACCGCGAGTGGGATTTCCGCTACCTTCCTCAACTCCACCCTTGGCGAAAAGGAGTCACGGCAACGTTTTGCAAAACTCTACGCAGGTGAATACAAGCTCCTGTACGTGGCCCCCGAACGACTGATGCTCGACACCTTTGTCGAACGACTTGGCGACTTTAACGTGCGCCAATTAGCCATCGACGAAGCGCATTGCATCAGCGAGTGGGGCCACGACTTCCGTCCCGAATACCGCCAGCTCGCCCAGCTGCGAGACCGTTTCCCAACCATCCCGTTCACCGCGCTCACCGCGACCGCGACGTCACGAGTCCGGGACGATATCATCCGCGAACTTCGTCTGCGCGACCCCGCCACGTTCGTCGCCAGCTTTAATCGTCCCAACCTGACGTCTCATGTCGTCACCAAAGAGGGCGGACTGAAGCAGCTTCTCGGCATCATCGAGCGCAGACCGGGCGAATCCGGCATCATCTACTGCGCAAGCCGCAAATCGGTTGAAACGGTGGCTCAAAAACTCACCGCCCACGGAATCCTCGCGGCGCCCTACCATGCGGGGCTGACCCCGGAAACCCGCGCGCGAAATCAAGAGCGGTTCCTCCGCGATGATGTTCACGTGATTTGCGCCACCGTCGCGTTCGGAATGGGCATCAACAAGCCGAACGTGCGCTTCGTGATTCATCACGACCTCCCGAAAAATATTGAGGGTTATTATCAAGAGACCGGACGTGCCGGAAGGGACGGCCTCCCAGGCGAATGCGTGCTCCTCTTTTCTGCGGCGGACGCCATCAAGCAAAAGGCGTTCATCGAGGAAAAATCCGACGCGGAGGAACGGCGCGTAGCCCGTGATCAACTCCAGCAAATGATCCACTACGCTGAGGCACGAGACTGCCGCCGCGCGCGCTTGCTGGGGTATTTCAGTGAAACGTTCGATCAGATTCCGTGCGGCGGCTGCGACAACTGTCTCTCGCCTCGCGAAACGTTCGATGGAACTGTGGCCGCCCAAAAGTTTCTCTCGTGCATTTACCGGATCGCGCAAGTGTCGCGCTTCGAGGTTGGATTGAATCACGTCATCGAGGTGCTTACCGGCGCGCGGACTGCCAAGATCGAGCGGTTTGGCCATGACCGGCTTTCCACGCACGGGATTGGTCGCGAGTTTTCGAGAAAGGAATGGCAAGTGATTGGGCGCGAGTTGATTCGGCTCGGCCTGGTTGGTCAGTCCTCAGAACTCCTCTCAACGATCCATCTGACACAACAGGGTCGGGAATGGTTGAAAGCGGGAAAACCGCTCGAGCTCACTCGTCCTGGTGCCACCGAGCTGCGTGCCCCGGAACCGGTGGAAGCTGGGACCGCCCGCCCCAAACCCGTTCGGGGCAAGGCATCGCCGCCGCCCAAATCCGTCAGCACACGAAAAGGCACGCCGACATCCACCTCAGCCCCGGCTGCTGTGTCCGACGCAGAAGAGGATCTCTTCCAAAAGTTGCGGCAGTTGCGGAAGGAAATCGCGGACGAGCGTGGAGTTCCGCCCTACGTCGTTTTTCCGGACGTTTCTCTACGCCAGATGGCAGCCGCCAAACCCCTCAGTTTGGACGCATTCTCGACCATCAGCGGCGTGGGCGAGCGGAAGTTGCGAGATTTCGGTGAGATTTTTGTCGACGCAATTCGGCGCTTTTCTGGCATTATCTAGCACTCGTAAACGTTCCATTATCTGCTGACCGAGGCGTCACCCCAGCACGGCGGCTTTTTCCCATCCCATCATGTGCGGCATCGTAGGTTACATCGGTTCACAGCAAGCTCTCCCCATCCTTCTCGAAGGCCTCAAGCGGCTCGAGTACCGTGGTTATGACAGTGCAGGCGTTGCACTTCTGCACGATGGAGGTCTGGACATTCGAAAAAAGGCGGGCCGCATCGGCGACCTTTCTTCGCATCTGAAGCCGTCGCCTCCCAAAGGTTCGACCGGCATTTCGCACACCCGCTGGGCGACGCATGGCGGTGTGACGGATGCCAATGCGCACCCGCATTGCGATGCATCCGGCCGACTCTGTCTCGTCCACAACGGCGTGATTGAGAACTACGCACCGCTACGCGCGCAACTGGTTGGCGAGGGCCACGCATTTACGTCACAAACCGATACCGAAGTCCTCGCGCATCTGGTGGGTCACGAACTCGAAAAACTGCTCCGGTGCGAAGGGCAACAGACGCCCAACCGTCCCGCGCTGCTGGAGGCTCTGCGCAGGGCGCTTCGCCAGATTGTGGGAACCTACGGCATCGCGCTCGTTCACGCCGACGTTCCCGACACCATCCTCGGCGCGCGACGCGGCAGTCCACTGGTGCTCGGTGTGGGGAAGGGCGAGCACTTCCTCGCGAGCGATGTGAGCGCCATCGTGAACCACACACGCGATGCCGTGTATTTGAAGGACTTCGACTTGGTCTGTCTTGGCGCAGAAGGTTTCCAAATCAGCAGTCTTGCAGGTAATCCGGACGACCCTGCGGCGTACGAGATTCAACGCGTCGACTTTGACAGTAAGGACGTGGAGAAGGGCGAGTATCCGCACTTCATGCTGAAGGAGATTTTTGAGCAACCCGACACCATTCGAGACGCCATGCGGGGCCGCCTCTCCAACGAAGAGGCCACCGCAAAGCTGGGCGGCTTGAACATGTCAGCAGCGGAACTCCGCTCCATCGAGCGCGTGGTTTTCACCGGCTGCGGCACCGCGGCCCACGCCGGGATGGTGGGCGAATACCTTGTCGAACAACTCGCGCTCATCCCCGCCGAAGTCGAGTTTGCGAGTGAGTTCCGGTACAGAAACCTGCCGCTCCCCAAAGACACGCTGGTATTCGCTCTCAGCCAAAGCGGCGAAACGGCTGACACGCTCGCCGCGCTTCGCGAAAGCCAACGTAAAGGCATCCGGACACTCGGCATCTGCAATAATGTCGCTTCCACCATCGCCCGCGAAAGCGACGGCGGCGTTTACATGCATGCCGGTCCCGAAATCGGGGTCGCCGCAACCAAGAGCTTCACCAGCCAATGCACCGTGCTGACCCTCGTCGCCCTCCTGCTTGGCCGAATCCGCCATCTCTCCTCAGGCCAGGGCCTCGAGATCCTGCGTGAGCTGGAACTGTTGCCGGAGAAAGTCCGCCAGATTCTGGCGCTCGACGCCCAGATTCGCGCGATTGCAATGAAGTACGCCAACGCGCAGTCGATGATGTTCCTTGGACGAAAGTTCAACTACCCGGTCGCTCTGGAAGGTGCACTGAAGATGAAGGAAATCTCCTACATTCACGCGAGCGGCCACCCCAGCGCAGAACTCAAACACGGCATCATCGCGCTCATCACCCCAGAAGTTCCCAGCGTTTTCATCGCACCCGAAGATTCGGTCTTCGAAAAGAACCTCAGCAACATCGAGGAGGTGAAAGCGCGGAAAGGACCCGTTATCGGCATTGGCACTGAGGGAAGTCGCCTCGCTGACGTGTGCGACGACGCCATCCTCATTCCGGATTGCCCTGATTACCTCTCTCCCATCCTCACTTCCATTCCGCTCCAACTCCTCGCCTACCACACTGCCGTCACCCGAGGTTGCGACGTGGACAAACCCAGGAACCTCGCGAAAAGCGTGACCGTCGAGTAGCCAAGCTCTCTCTAACGCGCTTTCAACGGAAAGCGCTCCGGGAACTCAATGCTCTCAACGTGTAAATCAACGTCCAAATCAGGCCAGTACAAGTGCTCAGGGCTGATGCGTTCCACATGCCCAATTTGTGCGATGGTCGCCGATTGAAACCACGGAAAATCCTCAAAGGCAAGGTGATGCTCGCGCCCATCCAAAATTAGCCACAATCCCTTGGGCGAGATGTTCAACACCTCAACACCCAAAGTGACGATTCCAGTGGATTCGGATTTCTTGCTCATGTTCGTAGACGATACGGGTCAACTCGTTAAGTTCGCTTTCACCAAAACCACGGTTCAGAGCGATCTCAATCGTGGGCTCGATCCAAAACTTCGCCTCGCCGTCTGAGCTCGTAATATGAACGTGCATGCGCGGTTCTTCTCGAGAGAAAAAGAAGAACCGGTACTGGCGGTACCGAAAAACGGTCGGACTCACGGCCTGAGTTTACCAGACCCTCCAAACCCGGCAATTGGCGTATCCGCGCATCCCTCTCCAAAAGAGCAGCATGTCAGATAAAAACATTTTCTAACGGTCAGGCTCACTACCGCGCCTGCTGAGTCACGGCTTCCCAAACCAAACGGAACCTCCCAAGAAACGGTTCGAGATGCCTGCCGAAAAAGACCCAGCCCAGCGCAGCCACCGATAAAAATGGTCCAAACGGAATCCGAGCCGCCCACTCGCGCCGCCCCAGCACTGACGCAACAACCGCCCACAACGAGCCCACACACGCACCGCCAAATACCGTTACCACCGCCCCCTTCCACCCGAGAAATGCTCCGACACCCGCCATCAACTTCACATCGCCAAACCCCATCGCCTCACGCGGTAAACTCAGCTGCGTCACCTCCAACTCGATAACATCCACCGCGTTCAAGTCATGCACCTCCCCGCCAGCGTCCCACCGCTCAAGCGCCGCCTCCGCCTCACCCGCACCCATTTCGAAAGCTGACCCGTCCGAACGCACCAACCGCATCTTCGTGAATCCCAGCCGCACACGATCGCTCTTCCGATAAAACAACTCGTTCCAAGAGGACGTCTCTCCGTCGAACTGAATCTCGGCCAAATCCCCCGTCCGCCTCCATTCAAAACGCACCGGCTCCGCAAACGCGTGGCGCACCGTACCCAAAAACCGTTTCCCCAACTCCGCCACCACCCAGAGCATCCCGAATCCCGTCACAGCCCCTAGCAGTGAAGCCCCTAACCCACTCATCCCGCCCACCATCCCGTGAATCGTTGGCACAAACGCCGAACACAGCAGACCCGCCACCGCGAGACCAAGCGTCGTTTGATCCGGCAAAATGTAAAACTCCACATCCACCACCGCCCCAACCAAAAGCAGTGACGAAAAAATCCAAAACGGCAAAACCAGCCTCACATCCACCAACCAAAACTGCGCCGTCACCGACGCAAAAATCAGCGCGGCAGCCAACTCCACCACCGGGTACCGCAACGGAATCCTCATCCCGCACCCGCGACAACGCCCCCGCTGCAACAGCCACGAACCGACCGGCACATTTTCCAGCCAACTCAGCGACCGCTGACAGCCCGGACAAAACGAGCGGCGCGGCTGGTTGACCGACATCTCCCTCGGCCACCGATAAATACAAACATTAAGGAATGAACCGACACACAACCCCGGAAGCAACGAAAGCAGCGTCACCCACGGAAGCATCTGGGGCGTCGTCCATAGTTCCATAAACGATCACCCCGCGCGGTTTCACTCAACCAACGACCAACCGTTACAGAATCGCCCCCATCAGCCGGGCCAATAGTCCGTCAATCGTGACACGCTCCTGCTGCATGGAATCGCGATGCCGCAACGTCACTGTATCCGCCTTCTCCGGACCATTTTCGCCCACCGTATCGAAATCAATCGTCACGCAGAACGGTGTCCCAGCCTCATCCTGCCGCCGGTAACGCCGCCCAATCGCCCCGGAATCATCGTAGTACACATTCATGTGAGGCCGAAGCAGATCCCTCACCTCCAGCGCCTTCTTCACCAACTCCGGCTTGTTCTTCAGCAACGGGAAAATCCCGACCTTGATCGGAGCGACACGCGGATGGAACCGCAGCACCGTACGCGTCTCCGTCTGTCCCTTCTCATCCGTGACCTGCTCCTCCTCAAACGCCTCACAAATCAGCGCGAGAATCAATCGGTCAACGCCCGCTGAAGGTTCAATCACGTGCGGCACGTACTTCGTATTCGCCTCCTGATCAAAATACTCCTGCGATTTCCCCGAATGCTGCTGATGCTGCGTGAGATCGAAATCGCCACGCGCCGCAATCCCTTCCAACTCCTGCGTCCCAAACGGAAAGCGATACAGAATGTCCACCGTAGCCCGCGCGTAATGCGCCAGCTCGTCCTTCTTCTGCCAGTACTCTTCCAACGAACTGCGCTTCAACCCAATCCCCTCGTACCACCGCATGCGCGTTTCAACCCAGTACTTGTGCCAAACCTCCCATCCCCAGTTTGCCGCGGGCTCCTCTAATGAAGCCTCTTCCAGCTTCGCCACCGCCCCAACGCTCTTCTCCACCACCTCGTCCGGCTTAATGAAAAACTCCAACTCCATCTGTTCAAACTCGCGCGACCGGAACGTAAAGTTGCGCGGCGTAACCTCATTGCGGAACGCTTTCCCAATCTGACAAATGCCAAACGGCACCTTCACACGGGAAGTCTCCAAAACGTTCTTGAACTGCACGAAAATCGCCTGCGCCGTCTCAGGCCGCAAATACGCGACATCCTCCTCCGTCGCCGCAGGTCCAACATACGTTTTGAACATCAGGTTGAACGGACGCGGCTCCGTCAACTCACCGCCGCAGTGCGGACACGGCGTCACCGGCGCCGACGCACCCACCGGAGTCGCCAACGCCTCCAACGCCGCCTTGGCAGAATCCAACTTACCGGCCGCGCCCGCAGCGCGAACCACCGGCGCAACTTCGTCCGGCTTCTGCACGAACGCGAGGTTCGGCAATGCCTTTCCACCCTTTCCTGCGCCCCACTTCAACAGCGCTTCGGCATCCACTTTCCCCTCCGAAACCAACCCCTCCAACGCCGCATTCCATGGCGTAGCACTAATCATTTCCCACACCTGATCTGACCGAACGAGCTTCTTGCAACTCCGACAGGTCGACATCGGGTCCGAAAAGGTGTCCAC
>JACCDK010777857.1_pt1 | contig 18330 bp, 1 predicted proteins | sample 7445871 | NCBI WGS metagenome assembly JACCDK01 (sample SAMN15323436, study PRJNA562643) | freshwater metagenome | isolation source: river surface water | place: USA:Blue River Watershed | collected 2017-08-15
GGGATGATACACCAACTCCGGTTCAAGTAACCCTTCCTTTTTCTTTTAGCTATGATGGAAATTCTTATACGCAATGTACTATTAGTCCTAATGGGTTTATCACTTTTGGAGGAGTTTTACCAGCTAGTAATAATTACATTCCATTAAGTAATACTTCTTTTTACAGTGGTGCAATTTCTGCTTTAGGGATGGATTTGGCTTCTAATGGTTCTCCAATAGTTTATGGTATTGAAGGTACAGCGCCAAACCGAATTTTTGTCATTCAATGGAATAATGCAATTCGAAAGTCGGCCATTGGGAACTTTAATTTTCAAATTCGATTAAGTGAAACAATAAATACAATAGAATTTTCTTATGGATCTTGTATTCCTCCAGCAGGATCTACAACAGTCAATACACAAGTTGGACTCAGAGGGCCTTCAAATGTAGCTTCACAAGGTAATGTAAATACTAGGCAACAAGGAACCAGTACTCCATGGTACAATCAAACTTTTAATAATACCACTACTATTGGAACATTAATAACTTCGGATACTGCCTATCCAGAAGAGGGGTTGATTTTTAAGTACACACCAGCTTTACCCTGTGTAACTCCTTCAGCAGCACCAACAAATTTAATTATTGGAGGTACTGCCATAAATGATACTTCATTCACGGGGAATAGTTTTACTGCAGCTTCACCTGCACCTACAAATTATTTGATATTAAGGAGTACAGTTAATATACCGCCTACCAGTTCCAATATTGTTAATAGAACCTATTATTTAACAACTGGAACCTATGGAAATTATTACGTAGTTTCAAACACCACAAGTACTACATTTGCCACAGCAGGACTAACTCCAACCACCACATATTATTATTGGATAATACCATATAATAATAACTGCACAGGAGCACCATTTTATAATTTAAATAATATATTATCTGCTTCGGCAACTACATGTTATACTCGGGTTACGGCTACAGCAGCTACCCTTATTGGTGGAAATAATTTTACTGCGAATTGGACAGCAGTTGCAGGTGCTGCGGGGTATGCTATAGATGTTTCAACTAGCAGTACCTTTGCAACTTTAATTCCAGGATATAATAATTTACAATTAGGTAGTGGTGTAACTTCTTTATTGATTTCTAATTTACAGCCAATTACAACTTATTATTATAGAGTAAGGGCATTTTCTTCTATTCCGAGTTGTTTACTGAATAGTTCAACAATTACGGTGTCTACTTTATGTGGATATTTCACAATTCCCTATACCCAAAACTTTGATAGTTTTGCTACGGGTGTACTACCAACTTGTTATGCTAGAAGTGATGTAAATGGTGATGGCTTTCAATGGGAAACTCAAAGTCTAAATTTTGCTTCAGCATCTAGATCAATGATGATTGGAAAAAATCCAACTTTGGCAATGAATGATTGGCTTTTTATGCCTGGATTAAGTTTAACAGCTGGTATTTCATATCGATTATTTTTTAGATACAATACTGGTAATATTTCAAACACAGTTGAAAAATTAAGAGTCAAACTAGGTACTTCAGCCAATGTAGTTTCAATGACTCAGACGTTACTAGATTATCAAAATATTACAAATTCTAATTATGAAATTGCTATAGTAGATTTCATTCCTTCATCAACGGCTATTTATTATATCGGTTTTCAGGGATATAGTTTGTCAAATCAAAGTTATATAGTAATAGATGACATTAGTGTTACATTAACCCCAAGTTGTTTTGAACCAACAAATATTATTACTTCAGCTATTACATCAAATTCTGCCACATTAAGCTGGACTCCTCCAGCACCGGCTCCTGCTAATGGTTATGAGTATTTTATTTCAACTAGTAGCGCTGCTCCAATTAGTACCACAACACCAACAGGTAGCGTAGGTGCAGGGAACACTACAGCAATAGTTAATAGTTTATTGCCTAGTACTTTTTATTATGTTTGGGTAAGAGGTAATTGTTCTACAAATGATAAAAGTGTTTGGTCAATTGGAGAATCTTTTAATACTCTATGTACTACACCTTCAATTATTAGTACAACATCTGCAACTCGTTGTGGGTATGGTACCGCAACTATTTCAGCATTTCCAAGTTCTGGGTCTACTATTAATTGGTATGCAACTAATACTGATAATACGGTACTTGCAACCGGTAATACTTTTACAACGCCTTCAATTTCTTCTTCTACAACCTATTATGCGCAAGCAAAATCATTTGGTGCAATTGAAAAATTAGGGCCAGCAACTCCATTATCACTTGTAGTTCCTGTGGATGTTCAAAATTATCAAGCAAGTATTTATTTTAATGTTACTTCAAATACTACGTTATTGTCACTAGATATATTTCCTATAGCATCTGCTCAGCCTGGCTTACTAATATTACGAAATGCCTCTGGGGTCCAACTTGCAACATTTCCATTTACAACTACTGTTTCAGGAGGAAATACAGCACAAGTTATTTCAATTAATACCATATTATATCCAGGAAATTATAGTATCTATTTTTCAGTTGTTCCAAATTCAGGGTTAAAAATAAATTCTGATAGTGTAATTTATCCATTTACTTGTTCGGTAGCGAATATTACCGGAAATACAGAAAACAATAGTGCTTTTCTGGGTTTATATAATTGGAAATTTACCTCCGAATGTCTTTCTGCGAGAGTTCCTGTTAATGTTACAGTTACAGCACCACCTTTCTTACAATTTAGTTCTCCTTCAAGTTCTATTTGTAGTGGAACCTCTACTAGTTTATTATCGGTATCGGGCTACCTTAACTACGATGATTTAAATTGGGCACCCTCTTCTGGTGTTTCAGGTACTTTTGAAACAGGATTTATTTTCAATCCAACAACTACAACCACCTACACGCTTACTGGTGTTCAGGTTGGTGCGACATCTTGTGGAAATCAACTCACTCATACGGTTGTGGTAAAGCCAATTCCTCCACCCGTTTCAGTTTTACCAAATTCTGTAGTTGTATGTCAAAATACAGTACAATCACTTAATGGCGGAACTGCTGTTGGTGTTGCTGTTCCTATTTATACCGAAAATTTTAATGCAGCTACAAATAATTGGACTGTTGCAAATACTTCAGTTGGAGGGGATATTAATGCTTCTCAATGGACACTCCGTCCTAATAATTACCATTATGCAAATAGTTATGGATGGGATGTTACCTTTTCAAGTAATGATGCATCTCAGTTTTATTTAGCTAATTCTGATTCTCAAAGCGGAATAGTAGGAACTACTACAACTACAACCCTAACTTCGCCCTCCATAAACTTGGTTGGTTACACAACGGCAACGCTTAGTTATTGGCATTATCTAAGATATGTTACAGATGATATTGTGCAAGTGCAAATTTCTTCCGATGGGGGAGTGAATTGGACCACTGTACGTTCCTACATTTCTGCCCAAGGAACAGCTATAAATTTTTCAAATGATACAGTTGATATAACTTCCTATATCGGAACTGTTAATTTAAAAATTCGTTTTAATTTTTCATCCGATTGGGGCTATGCTTGGGCAATTGATAATGTTTCCATTTCTGGAATTTTGGCTACTGCATTAACTTGGTCGCCAGTTACTAATTTGTATACCGATGCTTCTGCTACAACACCTTATGTTGCAGGGACTCCAATGGGCGTAGTTTATACAAAGCCAACTTCAAATATTACCTATACTGCCACTATGACTGGGGCAAATGGTTGCATCCAAACGGGATCTGCTATTGTGACTTTGGGGCCAATTACTTTACCAGGAACTATTTCAAGTAGCCAAATTATTTGTTATGGCGCTACCGCTTCAAATCTAGTTTTAACAGGAAATATAGGAGATGTTATTCGATGGGAATATGCAGATGATTTGAATTTTACAATAAATGTAACTCCTATAGCAAATACTTTAAGTGTTTTAACAATGGCTCAAATGGGTAGTTTTACTACAACACGTTATTTTAGAGCTGTAATAAAAAACGGAAATTGCAATCAAGTATATACTAATGTTGTATACGTTACATTTGCAACTACTACTTGGGATGGTACTACCTGGAGTAATGGCGTTCCAGATGCAAATAAAAGTGCATTTTTTAATGGGAATTATTCTTCTACATCCGATTTATATGCTTGTACTGTAGTGGTTAATTCGGGAACTGTAACTTTCAATTCTAATCATAACCTAACTGTTACAAATGATGTTTCTGTAGTGGGTGGGAGCTTAATATTTGAAAATAATTCCAGTTTAGTTCAAATAAATAATTCTGTTAATAGTGGTAATATTACCTATAAGAGGTCAACCACACCAATGAAAAAATATGATTATACCTATTGGTCTTCACCTGTAAATTCTCAAACACTTTTCAATCTTTCACCATTAACCTTGTCTGATAAGTATTTTAGTTTCAGTCCAATAATAGGTTACTGGTCTCTTGAAAATTCTAACTCATTGATGAATATTGGAAAAGGATATATAATTAGAGCGCCTCAAAATTTTAATCCGTCAACACCAGCAGTTTTTAATGCTGTATTTAGCGGAGTGCCTAATAATGGGCCTTATTCTACCCCTATAGTAGTATCTACAAGTCCTTATAATTTAATTGGTAATCCATATCCAAGCGCATTAAGTGCCAATTTATTTTTATCAAATAATTTTAATACGTCTGTTGTTGATGGTACTATTTATTTATGGACACACAATACACCAATAACCAATTTGCAATATACTGCTAATGATTATGCAGTTTATAATTATTTAGGGGGAACAGGTACTATAGCTGCACCAAATCTTGGAGTTAACAATAACGTTCCAAATGGAAAGATAGCTGCTGGACAATCATTTTTTGTTAAAGGATTGGTCAATGGAAACGCTATTTTTCTTAATTCCATGCGATTAATTGGTAATAATAATCTTTTTTTCAAAGGGAATTTATCATCAGCCTCGGATAGCGACAATGAAAATAGGTTTTGGTTAGAAGTTAAAGATTCCCAAGGGGGTTACAAACAAACTTTAATCGGATATTCACCTTTTGCAAGTAATGGAATGGATAGGGGATATGATTCTGAATTAATGAATCAAACAGCTACTTATATTTATTCCTTATTAGGTGCTACTAAATTATCTATTCAAGGTAAGCCCATGCCTTTTCAGGTTACAGATGAAATTCCCTTAGGATTTCATTCAGATGTTGCTGGAACATTTACTTTAGGATTGAATAATTTTGATGGGATTTTTACTAACCAAAACATATACCTTAAAGACAAACAAACTAATCTTGAATTTGATTTAAAAGAAGGAGATTATAATTTTACATCCAACGAGGGAACTTATGAAGATAGATTTTCTATTGTGTTTCAAAATGGAGTTAATTTGAATTCAAATAGTACAGTTTTCAACCCAAATTCTATTGTGTTGTATAAACCAAATCACGAGTTGAATATAGATGCTGGTTCATTCGTTATTAACAAAGTAAAAATATTTGATGCAAGAGGAAGGTTAATTATTGAAAAAGAAGCGATTAACTCCTCAAAAATATCAATTAATGTTCAGAACATCTCTTCGATTTTACTAATCGAAATTACTACTAATGATGGAGAAATCATACTTAAAAAGTATCTAAATTAACCATTTTTTTAGTCCCTTTTTTTTATATATTACATCAAAATTTCATAATTTTAATTGTAAAAATAATACTTCATTTTACCGATTTTTTTTGACTTTAATCGATTAGTAGTGTTAATTAAATTCTTTTTTATTATTAGTTTAAAAAAAAATGTATTTTTAACGATTCGAATAGTTATAATTCCTAAGCAAATAAGTTATGAATTTATTATTACTTAAAAAATTAAATAAGCCTCTATTTTTTAAAATTAAATTAAGTTGTGCAACGCTTTTGTTTGTATTGTTAAGTACAAACGTCAAAGCGCAAGTAGCCAGTAATTACAATTTTCAAGAAGCGCAAATAACTCCTGTATATACTGATTTGGTCGCTGCAACTAAAACACAAATTTTTACTGGTATATGGAATGATAACGCTCCGGTATCCATACCCATTGGTTTTACATTTAACTTTAATGGAGTTGGATATGCTAATACTACTGTTTCACCAAATGGTTTTATTACATTCGGAGCTACCAATCCAACAACAACAAATTACACACCCATATCCAGTACTGAGGCCTACGCAGGAGCAATTTCAGCTTATGGAGCGAATTTAAGTGTAGGGTCTGTTTCACCAGCAACTGGGACTCAAGTTAATTCAGTTTCTTATTTTTTGGATACAACTGGAGGTGCTGGGAATTCCATTCTTAAAATAGAGTGGGGTTATTTTCGAAGAGTTTCAACTGAAACTAATTTAATGCGTATGCAAATTTGGTTGTATCAAAATGGGAATGTGATTGAAATTCGTTATAAAGATGCAACCGCTCTATCTACTGCTCTTGTTGGAGGTCAAATAGGTATTAGAGGTGCAGTGAATACAGATTTCATGAACAGAAAATGGGCTCCTACGGCTGCTGCTGCCTGGCCAGCTTTACCATCTACAATGACTGCGGGTGCATTAAATACAGATGTAGTTCAAACAAGAAATAATATATTACCAAATACTGCTGCAAATCGTCTTTTTAGATGGTCCCCAGTAACATGTTTCGCACCTTCAGGATTAACAATTAGTTCAATTACTGCAGATGCTGCTACATTAAACTGGAATGCTGCTTCTCCTGCGCCTTCATTAGGATATGAATATTATATTACCACTTCAACTGTTTTGCCAAATGCTGCTACACCTCCAACTGGAAGTGTTGGAGCAGGAGTTACAACTTATAATTTTACCTCACTATTAGGAGCTACCACCTACAGAGTATATGTGCGGTCTAAATGTAGTGCTAGTGATACAAGTTCGTGGTCTATTGTTAGCGTTTTTACTACACTTTGTGGTGCAATTAACGATCCATATTATAATTACTTTGGAGAGGCAGATGCTCCTTACGATTATACAGTACCAGGAATGTTGCCTTGCCACTCATTGCAAAATGTTGGTGTTGGGCCATTAAATGTTTGGCAAACTAGCCAACCAACTCCTGAAAGTAATATAGGAGGATTTATTGATGAGCATCTAGTTTATGATGCAACGACAGGAACAGGTGGTACCGATGATGCAAATGTTTGGTTTTTTACACCTGGATTCAATATGACTGCAGGGGAAACCTATAAACTAGATTATATGTATGGAGGTTCCACAGAAACCTCTTCTATTACAAATAAAATGTTAGTTAAATATGGTGCTTTTCCAACAGATGCAGCGATGACCGCTGGGGTATTGTTAGCAGATCATAATAACATTAAGGCATCACCATTAATTAATTATGTTAGTTTTACTCCAACAACAACTGGTATTTATTATATTGGATTCAAAGCCTATTCACAAGCCAACAATGGTCGTCTGTTTTTAGATAATATCGAATTGACCAGACCTGGTTGTATTATGCCAACTGCTGTAGTAGTTGCCAATGTTACAAGTTCTTCTGCAACCGTATCATGGACTGCTCCCTCACCAGCACCAATAGGAGGTTATGCCTATTATGTTACTACATCTAGTACGCCGCCCTCTTATACACAAACGCCAACTGGTCTTGTAGGTCCTGGTACAACTGTTGTGAATTTATCAGGGTTAACTGGAAGTACAACATATTATGTTTGGATTAGAAGTAAATGTAACCCAACAGAAAATGATTTTAGTGATTGGTCAACAATGCAAACTTTCACTACATTGTTTCAACCCTCTTATTGTATACCAGTTGGAGCAGTTGCAACTTCGTACTTTAATAATTTTGTAACTACAGGTGCTATAGCAAATATTTCTAATGCTACGGGATATTCTTCTACGGGATATGGAATTTACACATCTCAATTTGTTTCTCAATCTGCTGGAAGTTCAGTAAATATCAATTTTGGAATAGCTGGACCTACTGTTGGAGTTGCATTATGGGTTGATTGGAATAATGACGGACAATTTACAACTGCTGAAAGAATGTATAATACCGCTAGTTATGTGAGTACCGCTTCTGGAAGTTTTACGGTTCCTGGCGGGCAGCCACTTGGTGATTATAGAATGCGAATTGTTATGGATTATTGGGCAACTAGCCCTGCTCCTTGTGGTTTTAATTCTGGAGGTAGGGGTGAAGTAGAAGATTACACTATTAGAGTTGTAACTCCGCCGCCACCTTTAGCGTTAAATATCAATACGAGTACTCAATGTGCAAGTGTAAATTCACCTTTAATTAAGATTACTCCTGCTACAGTTGGAAATTACAACACCTATTCTTGGTCACCAAGTATTGGGGTAACCGGGAATTCATCTACTGGATATACTATAAATTCGAACACAACAATTAATTATACATTAACAGGTACTCAAACAGTTGCGCCTTACTCAACGCGTTCGGTTACATTTACCTATATTGCTAATCCACTTCCTACTCCAATTACAGTTACTCCTGGAATTGTTACAGTTTGTGCTAATTCAACCCCAACTCAGATTAATGCAACTGGTGGGATTGTTTCTGGAATTGCAATTTTAGCAGAAGACTTCAACTCTGGCGCTCCATTATGGACAACCACTAACTCTTCTACTGGAGGAAATGCTTCTGCACCCGCGTGGACAATCAGAAATAGCGGTTTTAATCCAGGTGGATCTTCTGGAGTTTCATCAGTGATTAGTAATGATAGTTCGCAATTTATGTTGTCTAATTCTGATGCACAAGGTTCAGGAACTAACACTTATGTTACTTTAACTTCACCTACATTTAGTTTGTCTGGATATACTAATGCCTCTTTGAGTTTTTTCCATTATTATAAGCCATGGATTAATGGTAGTGCTAAAGTAGAAATTTATAGTGGTACCACTTGGACTACTCTTCAATCTTGGGGTAGTAGCTCCTCAACTACTGCGCAAGGTACAGCAACTGCATTCGCTAATCCTATATTTAATTTAAATGCTTATGTTGGTCAAAGTGGTCTCCAAATTCGATTTACTTATCAAGCCAGCTGGGGGTATGTGTGGGCAATTGATAATTTCTTAGTGTCAGGAAGTGCTAGTTCTGCTATATCATGGAATACACAAACTGCTCCAGTTGCTATTGGTGCTGTTGTACCTGGTTTGTTTAGTGATGCAGCAGGTACAATCCCTTACCTAGCTGGAACCGGAACTAACTCTGTGTATGTATCTCCAACTGCTACTACCATATATTCTGCAACGGCAAGTACTCCTTCGCCTGTATGTTCTTCTATCCAAACATTGGTTGCAAATACTATTCCTGTTGTAACGGGAATTGCAAGTAGCGATCAATCAGTATGTATTGGGTTGCCTTCTGATCTTACTTTAACAGGAACTGTTGGATCTATTGTTAAATGGCAATATTCTAATGATTTAGCATTTACTACTCCAGTCGATATTCCTTCTAGTAATTCAGCTACTCTTACTACTGCACAGATTGGACCAATAACTGCAGATCGTTATTTTAGAGCTGTTGTTACAAGCGGAAGTTGCACAGGATTTTCGAATGTTATTAAAATTACTTTCAGTTCAACTACTTGGAATGGATCTACTTGGTCTAATGGTGTTCCTGATATTGGCAAAGCTGCAGTATTTAATGCAGATTTTGATTCAACTGGAGATATGGAAGCATGTTCGGTAACTATTTTAAGTGGTGAAACTGCATTTTATTCTGGACATACTTTAAAAGTTCAGAATTTTGTTGACTCATCAGGCGGAACTTTGCGTTTTGAAGATACTGCAAGTTTAGTTCAAGTAAATAATTCTTCTATAAATACAGGTAATATATTATACAAACGTAATACAACTCCAGTAAGAAAATTTGATTATACATATTGGTCATCACCTGTAGCATCATATACTTTAGGTGCATTGTCTCCATTGACTTTGTTTGATAAATATTTTGCTTTTGATCCTGTTGTGGGAAATTGGACTTTTACTCCTGCAAGTACAATAATGGCTGCAGGAAAAGGTTATATTGTTCGTTCGCCTAATAATTTTGATCAGGTAACTCCAACAATTTTTAATGCGCAATTTACAGGAGTTCCAAATAATGGAATAATTAATACTCCTATAGTTGGAGGTTCTTTGTATAATTTAATAGGAAATCCGTATCCAAGTGCTATTAATATTGATACTTTCTTTGATTATAATGGTATTGGTACCGGTACTGGAGTTGTAGATAAGACTATTTATTTGTGGACACATAATACACCAGTTACAAGTAATAACTATACAGATAATGATTATGCTACCTATAATTATATGGGTGGTGTAGGTACTTCGCCAGCAATTAATCCTGGAGTAAACAATTCATTGCCACTTGGTAAAGTTGCAGCTGCACAAAGTTTCTTTATTAAAGGTTTGACAAACGGAAATGCTACTTTTAATAATTCAATGCGTGTTGTTGGTAACAACAACCAGTTTTTTAGAAATGTTGATGTTTTAACAGAAACAGATAGCAAGAGTAGAGTTTGGTTGGAAATGTTTAACAGTTTAGGATCCTACAAACAAACATTAGTAGGTTATGCTGTTGATGCAACTAATGAATTTGATTCAGGTTATGATGGTGAACTTTTAGAAGGGGGTAGCGCTATTTCATTCTATTCTTTATTGTCACCAATGAAATTAGCCATTCAAGGAAAAGGAATGCCGTTTAACGATCATGATGTCGTTCCACTTGGGTATCAAGTTAGTTTAGCAGGTAATTATGAAATTAAGTTGGCTAATTTTGATGGAATTTTTGACACTCAAAATGTTTATATTGAAGATAAATTATTAAATACTATCCACAATTTAAAAACTGAAAACTATTCTTTTGTGACCAATGAAGGCGCTTTCGACAATCGTTTTGTGTTGCGTTTCACCAATAATGTTGCATCCACTAATAGCACAACTTTGTTTAATGAAAATTCAGTAGTAGTGTTTAAAGAAAATGAAAATATTCGAATCAATTCAGGTACTATCCCTATGGGAGAAGTTTCAATTTTTGATATCAGAGGAAGCTTGTTGTATTCTAAAAATGGAATTAATTTAACTGATTTTACAATTTCAAATTTAGCTTCTTCACAACAAATGATTTTGATTCAAATTAAATCTTTTGATGGAACAGTAGTAACTAAAAAGTTGATTTTTTAAACAGTCATTCAATTTATAATAAGTGTACTTTGCCGAAAAATTTTACATTTAATCGGTTTTATTAATATTTTTATAACACGTAATTAACAATTTTTATATATTAACCCGATAATTAACAGATAATCAACCAAATTTTATTAAAATGAAACAATTTTATCTAACCAAAAAAATTAATAGTTTAGTATCCTCGATACTAGTATTATTAGGTTTGAAAGAGGAAAATGTTGGACTTACGTCTGCAAGAAAAACCTCTTCCATAAACTTTGATACTCGTAATAGTTTTAGGATATATTCGTTTAAGGCTGCTTTGGTATTTATGTTCCTATTTACTTTAGGGGCTAATGCACAAACAACTTATTACTCTAAGGCTAGCGCCACATCGTTTTCTAGTTTATCCAGTTGGGGTACTAGTTTAGATGGAACAGGTGCTTCACCTGCCAGTATAAGTAGTGCCAACAACTTTGTTATTGCCAATGGTGCAGCACTTACTTTAGGTGCTGATACTACAGTTCGAACATTAGCCATTAACAGTGGTTCGTTAGCTGTTAGTGCCAACACGTTAACTGTAAGTTTACCATCAGGGAATACCGCAAACCTTACTATTAATAATGGTGGATATTTAACAGTAAATACTGGAGGTACTATTAATATTAATGGTTACTTTCTTCAAAATACCGGTGGGGTATTTACTCAAAATGGAGGGAACATAAATGTAGATGGAAATAGTGGTGTTGCTGGTGTGTCAATGACTGCGGGTACTAGTAGTGGTACTACCATAACGGTAGCAAGTACTACGGGACTTTTAGCTAATAGTGTTGTGTCAGTTACCGCAGGTACTGGTGCATTCCCAGCTGGAACTATTGTTACAAGTGTATTAAGTGCTACTCAATTTACAGTAAATAACGCCCCTTCAACCGTGTTGTCAGGGGCGACAGTTTTTGCAACAAATAGTGTTACTTCTAGTAACTATATTACTGCATTATATGGTTCTCCTTCTACAATATTTTTAAATGGAGGTACTTTTACAATTGTCGATCCACATGCAAATTCAAACACTCAATATACTTTATATGGAAATGCATCTGTAGCTACAAACATAAGTCCTAATCATACTATAAAATTTGGTGATGGTGTTTCTACAGATCCAGGATTTGGAACAAACGGATTTTATTTTTATTTATGGCCAGGTTCAAGTTACTTAATTTTGGGTAATGTTTTGGTTGATAATAATGTTACCGCTACAAATAACCGTCAAGTTGTTTCAACATCAACTGTTGGAATATTAGGAAATTTAACTGTAAATTCTGGTGGTGAATATAGAGTTAACTCTACTACTTACTTAGCAGGTAATTTAGTTAATAATGGTACAGTAACAACTACAAGTATTTTGAATTTTGGTAGTTATTATAATGCAATTAATCAACCTTGTACTACAACGCAAACTGTTTCGGGAACTGGTATTTTTAGAAATGCTACAACGGCTCCTACAGCTAACTTTGCTAGTTTAACGTTTAACAACACATCTTCGGGTGGGGTTGTATTTAGTAATGCCAATTCCTTATTGTCAACAGGAAATACAGGTACAGTTTCAGGAACCTTAACTTTTACTGCTTGTCCTTCAGGAGTTAACTTAAGTGGTGGTACTTTCATTCAAGGTGTGAGTGTTACTGCTGCAGGTACTACATCTTACACCAGTGGAGGTTTTACAAATGGTACCTTCAAAAAATGGTTAACAACTTCTACGCTTACTACAACTTTACCTAGTACAACAGTAGGTAATTTTCCTTTTGTAGTTAACGGAGCTAATAGAAACTTTCAAGTGGCATGTTCTGCAGCTTTAGATTTTGCTGGCTCACTTTCTGTTTCTTATACCTCAACTTCTGGTTTGTCTACCGTAACGGGTACAGATCCTAGTGGATCTTACTCTTATGATAGACTAACTAATTCATACTGGACAGTAACTCCTGGTGATGGTATTTCTACATCAGGTACCTATACTGTAAACGCGGGTATGGAGGGTATAGCTAGTTTGACAGCAATAACTAATGAGCCACGTTTAGTTCAGTCTGCTACTGCAGCTGCTGGTACTCATGTGACGCCAACAGGTACATTTTTTGCGCCTGTAGGAAATAGAAATACGCTGTCTATCTCTTCTCCAACTAACTTTTATGTTGGAATTAACAGTACCAACCTATCTACAGTTGCAAATCAAGTTTACTCAGTTCAAAATGGTAACTGGAATGATGCAACTACCTGGAATACAGGTTCTGTGCCAGTTAGTACCGATGCAGTTACAATTACTGTAGGTACTACGGTTACTGTAGATAATACTGTAAGTAATACGGTGTGTGACGCCTTGACCATTGCAATTAATGGTACATTAAATGTTACTGCCAATACCTTAAATACCAATTCAACAGCTGCTCTAGCAGGAATTACCATGGGTAACTTTGGTATCTTGAACCAATCGGGTGGAACAATTGTTGTTGGTGCTGTAGGTACAAATCGTAATTATTCATTAACAACAGCCGCAGTAAATACTTGTCAATTAAATATTTCAGGTGGTACATTAACCATTAATGGTAACTTAAATATTCAATCGCCATCGATATTTACACAAACGGGTGGAACTATCAATGTTGATGGAAATGCGGGTGGTGTTGCTGGTAACAGTGTTGCTTCAGGAACAAATATTGTTACAATTGCTTCTCCTAACCTTAATTTAACAGGTGGAACATTAAGAATTATTGATCCACATGCAAATGCTACAGCAGCTTCTGTAACTACAAATAGAGCTTTATTTTATTCTCCAGCATCTAATTATAATTCTGGAATTGGACATACAATTGAATTTGGTGATGGCAGTTCTACTGATACAGGTGGTTATGCTGCATTTGGTTTTGTTGTTAACGTAGCAGGAAGTTCAAGATTAAGTATCGGTAAACTTTCAGTTAATGGATCTGCAACGGGAACAAATAGAATGGTTACCTTGGTTGGTAACGCTGGTGTTAATAGTGATGTTACTATTTCAGGTGCAACTGGAGAGATTAATTTAAATTCTAATATATTATATGTTGGAGGGAATTTAACTAATAACGGTATACTTACTGCAGGAGGTACATTATATTTTGGTAACTTCTTTAATGGTACTGCTACAGCAGCTACTATTGCTCAAACATTGAGTGGTTCAGGTACATTTAGAAACTTAGCAACCGCTGCAACCGCAAACTTTACAAGTATTTCAATCAATAACAATAATCCTGCTGGTGTTACTTTTACTGGTTCTGGATGGAATGCAACTGCAAATGCTACATTAAGTGGTACTCTTACATTCGTTAACGGTTTCCTTGATGTGTCGGGTTCTTCAAATGGATTGACCTTAGGTATTTCTGGAGCAGCTGCAGGGACATTATCTTATACTGCAGGAGGATTTAAATCAGGAAGTTTATTCAGAAGATGGGTTGGAACTACTGCAATTACAATTCCTGCTGTAGGTGGACATTTCCCATTCTTAAATAATAATTTCCAAGCACGTCATGCTTACTTTGGAAGTGCAACAGCACTTGGTACAGCTGGATGGGTAGCTGTTCAAATGAATGAAGTGGCAGGAACTACTGCACAATCAATTTCAGATTTATATGGTGTTTCTACAAGAAGTAATAGCAACTGGGTTGTTACTACAGGAGGAAGTTTAGCTGTAGCTGCTGCAAATGATGCTCAAGTTCGTTTTAGAGGTGATGGTATCTTTACTTTAGCTACTCCAAGTAATTTCCTAGCTGTAGGTGCTTCTGCGCCTGCATTAGGAACTTCTGTTATTGGAACTGGATCTGTAACAGCTCCAGAGGCAAACAAGACAGCCTTGTCTACTGCTAATTTAGCTCAAACCTATTATGTAGGTACTCAAAATACAATTCAAAGTACTGCTACTGGAGGTGCTTGGGGAGATACTGCTTCATGGATAGGCGGTGTTGTACCATCATGTTCGGATGTGGTATTAATTTCTAACGGTTCAACAGTAACCGTTACGACTGAAACTGCTAGCACGGCAGGTTTAACAGTTAACTGGGGTGGAACACTTACTGTAAGTGGTGGTTCATTAACAGTTGGTTGTACAAATAATAATGCTCCATTTATTAATAATGGAACGTTAACAATAAGTGGTGGTGCTGTTAATGTTAACGGTAATATGCAAATTTCAGATAACTCGAACTTCACTCACAGTGGAGGTACGATTACTATAGATGGTAATAATGGTGGTGCTTTAGCAAACCTTAACTCAGTTGCTTCGGGTACTCCTTTATTTGCTATTGGTACTTCAGGTACTTCATATGGTACTACTGTTGGAACTTCAGTTTCATTAACAGGTGGAACTATCGTAATTAAAGATCCGCATGTTGGATCGGCTACTGCTACAAGTGCCTATTCAGTTTATGGAAGATTAGCTTCAGGAATCAATATTAATGCTTCAACAGCTCATACTTTCCAATTTGGTGATGGTACTTCAACGGATGCAGGATCAGCAACAGCTGGTTTTGTGTATAATGGTTTTGTAGGTTCAGGTAGATTAAACTTTGGTAATGTAATTGTAAATACTCCATTTGGAGTAAATAGAAATGTTACTCAAGATGCAGCTACTAATGCAATTAATGGTAATTTAACTGTTACTTCTGGTATTTTAAATATAGCTGCTTTAACATTACAAGTAGGAGGTAACATTAGTGTTGATACTAATGGTCACTTGATTACAGGAACAGGTACCACTTCAGGTACTGTAAGTTTTGGATTAACAACAGGAACAACTTTTGGTGCTCAAACTACTGCACAATCAGTAAGTATTACTGGTGCTGGTACCGTAAGAAGTAACTTAACTACTGCAGTTGTAGTAGCTGGAGGTACTGGATATGCTGTAGGTGATGTATTGACTCTTTCTGGTGGTACATTAGCTGCTGGAGCAAACGCTGCTCAATTTAGAGTAGTTTCTGTAAATGCAGGTGTAGTAACCGCTGTGGTTTCAATTAATGCTCCTTTCTATTCAACTGCTCCTACAGCAGCATCTGCTGTAACTGGTGGTACTGGTACAGGATGTACATTGACACTAACAAATACTGCAATTAATGCCAACTTTGTAAATGTTGTTATGAATAATACTTCTGCTTCAGGAGTTACTTTCAATGCATTAAACAATCAATCTGGAGCGGCTGGATTTACTGGAGCTTCAGTATTAAATAACATAACTTTTAATGGTAATACTTCTACTACAGGTTCTAATGCTTTATTATTTGGAACTGCTTTAGCTAGAGGTACAGGTTCTGTAACGTTAACAGCTGGTGGTATGACACCTGGTTCAACTTATGCAATAGGTACATCTGCCGCTCAAACAGGAACGACGATAACTGCTAGTGCAGTTCCTTCAGCTACTTCAGCTGGTTCTTATCCATTTGTGGATGCAGCTGGTAATCCTCGTTATTTCTTTGTAGGAAGAACTGGTACAGTTGCTGGAACTGGTATTATTGGTATTAAATATACAGATGTTACTGGTATTACATCAGGTCTTTCTTATGTAGATGGAGCCTATACTGTTACTGATCAGTATAACAGTTATTGGACACCAAATTTATACGGAACAACTCCATTTGGAGCTTCTACAACTTTCTCTGTTGCTGCTTCTGCAGTAAATGCTTTTGGTGGTGCATCAGCAACTGCAAATATGAGATTGATGAATAATACAGGTTTTGTAGGAACGTATCAAGCCGGTACTACTTTACCTCATGCACAAAGAACTCTTTTAACTTCAGCTCAATTAACTGCTAATCCATATTATGTAGGTCTTAATGGTGCTGATGTTCCTTTTGTTTCAATTACAAATGGTAACTGGGAAGATGCTTCTACTTGGAGTAAAAATGCTGTTCCTACGTCTTCTGATAATGTAACCATTTCTAATGGTACCACTGTAACTGTAAACGCAACTGCAGGTGTTGCTAATTCTGTTGTTGTAAATGCAACAGGTGTGTTAACTGTTTCAGGTAGCACATTAACAACGACTACTACATTAACAAATAGTGGTACAGTAAATATTAGTGGTGGTGCTTTAACTACTACTACGAGTATTGCTAACAATACAGGAGCTAACTTAAATGTTACTTCAGGAACAATTACAGCTACAACTACAGCTACTAATAGTGGTACTATTGCTGTAAGTGGAGGTACTTTTGTCCCTACGGTTTCTTTAACAAATAATGCTTCTTCTACGATAACCGTATCAAGTGCAGGAACTATTTCTCTTCCTACAAATGGTATAATAGCAAATGCTGGTACTCTTAATGCAAATGGTGGTACTATTAACGTTCTTGGTGCATCTGGAACAGGTGTTTCTAATACAGGTACACTTAATATAGCTGGAGGTACAATTAACGTTGGACCGCAAGATAATACGGCATGTAACAGATTATTTGCCAACTCAAGTATTTTCAATATGTCTTCAGGAACATTAAATGTTTCTGGTACTATTGCTCACTCGGGAACTAATTTCTCTCAAAGTGGTGGTAATGTGTTTGTAGATCCAAATGCTGGTGGAGTTGCGGTAAATAGTGCTTCAGCTAATTCATTTAATGTTACTGGTAGTGGTACAAACTTAACTGGGGGTAATTTTACATTTGTAGATCCAGCAATGAATAGTCCATATTATAGTATTTACTATAATGGTACTCTTGCACATTCTGAATCAACAGCAGGACATACATTCATTTTCGGTGATGGAACTTCTTCGGATGCTGGGGTTTCTGGTTATGGTTTCTACATAGGTAACTACATAGGTTCTTATAGAATTAATTTTGGAAACTGGATAGTTAATGGTCCTGCAACAGGAACAGCTGCTTCAACCAATAGAAAAGTTATTCAAACAAATTATTCAACAAATGCATTAAAAGGTGATTTAACTATAAATAATAATGGTGAATTTGATGCAAATAGTTATGCTTTAAATGTTGGAGGAAATATCACAGTAAATACTGGGGGTATATTTACTACTAGTTCAGGTACAATAGGTCTTAGAACTCAAACAGGATTATCAACTATTACTGCAACAACTACTCCTCAAACGATTAGTGGGGGTGGTATTATTAGAAATTCAAGTACTGCCTATAC
>JACCDK010612787.1_pt1 | contig 18314 bp, 15 predicted proteins | sample 7445871 | NCBI WGS metagenome assembly JACCDK01 (sample SAMN15323436, study PRJNA562643) | freshwater metagenome | isolation source: river surface water | place: USA:Blue River Watershed | collected 2017-08-15
GAAAATGTCGGCCAGGTCGTGGCGCACATGGCGCTTGTCGGTCACACGGGTGAGGCCACCGGTACCAGGCAGCACGCCCAGCAGCGGCACCTCGGGCAGGCTCACGGCGCTGGAGCGGACATCCACCAGGATGATTTCGTCACACGCCAGGGCCAGCTCGTAGCCGCCGCCGGCGCAGGCGCCGTTGACGGCTGCCAGGAATTTCAGGCCGCTGTGCTTGGAGGAGTCCTCCAGGCCGTTGCGGGTTTCGTTGGTGAATTTGCAGAAGTTGACTTTCCAGGCATGGCTGGAAACGCCGAGCATGAAAATGTTGGCGCCGGAACAGAACACCTTGTCCTTCAGGCTGGTGACAACCACGGTGCGCACCTCGGGGTGCTCGAAGCGGATGCGGTTGATGGCGTCGTTGAGTTCGATGTCGACACCGAGGTCGTAGCTGTTGAGTTTGAGCTTGTAGCCCGGGCGCAGGCCAGCGTTTTCGTCAAAGTCGGCCGAGAGGGTGGCGATGGTGCCGTCGAAACTCAGTTTCCAGTGGCGGTACTGGGCGGGGGAGGTCTGGTAGTCAACGCGGGTGTCGCTCATGGTGTCTCCATTGTGGCGGTGTGAGGTGAGGCGAAATCAATGATATGAATCATAGTGCATGAAATGGCTCGGTCAAGCAATATTTTGCATATTTCATCAAAATTCGGGTTTTCACCTAGTTGGGTCACCTCACGTGACGCAAGCGCGCGTGGGACTGTGTCGACATCGCAAAGGCGTGTTGCCCTGCGCATGCCGTTCCCCGAGCACGCCAAACAGAGCGGACCGTTTACGCTTGGATAGTCAGCAATAAGGCATCGAGGACCCCAGCGCCTCTTTCACCGTCGCCAGCAGCAAGCGAAAGGTTTCCTCCAGCGGTTGCTCGCTGGTATTGAGGGTGTAATTGGCCTTCGAGTAAAAAGCCTCGCGCCCCGACAAAATGGCGCGCAAATCATCCATCGCCATCTTGCTCGAGGCCATGGGCCGCATGTCGCCTTGCGCGATCACGCGGTTCATGTGGTCCTCGGCGTCTGCCTTCAGCCAGACCGACGTGCAATGCGTCAGCAGCTCGTTGAAGGTGGACGGGTCCGAGACCAGGCCGCCGGGGGTGGCAATGATGGCTTCCGGATAGATCTGGATCGCCTCTTCCAACGCACGCCGCTCATAGCGCCGGTAGGCATTCTGGCCATAGAGGGCTTGAATTTCCGACACGCTGCAGCCGGCAAACTTCTCGATCTCTTCGCTCAACTCCACAAACGGGAAATTCAGCGACTGGGCCAGCATGCGCCCCAGTGTCGACTTGCCTGCACCACGCAGGCCTACCAGCGCAATGCGGTGGCTGCGGGAGGGGCTGGCGGTGGTGGTGCCAATCAATTCACCCACCGCCTCGCGCACCCGGAACAGGGTGGCCTCGTCGCGGCCTTCGAGCAACTCGCGCAGCATCAACCACTCAGGTGACGAGGTGGTGATATCCCCGATCAATTCGGCCAGCGGGCACTGCAGGGCGCGCGACAGATGCAACAACACCAGGATCGAGGCGTTGCCCACGCCGTGTTCCAGGTTGGCCAGGTGCCGCTCGGAAATCCCTGCGTTGTCGGCGGTGACCTTGCGTGTCATGCCGCGGCGGGCCCGCAGTTTTCGAACCCGGTCCCCCAGCGCAACCAGAAAGGGGTCTTTGTCGTCCGCACCGGGCGCGGATGTCGGGTCAGGGGTTTTCCCTGATACATGAACTATAGTGCTTGACATGGTCTTGGAATGCCTCTACATTGCCAACATGAACAATACTTCATATTTGAAGAGAGTTCAAGTCTTTCCACAATATCCCGAAAACCCCGGCCTCACGGTGGCGCTTGCTTGAGTTACCGTGACAAGACCGATCTGCTCGCGCAGCGACAGGAGACATTCCATGAGCCTTCCGTCTTCCATCACCCCGCCCGGTGAACGTTTCAACATGGCCCAGCACCTGCTGGCAGTGAACCGTGAACGCGCCAGCAAAACCGCCTTCATCGATGACCACGGCGCGATCAGCTATGGCGAACTCGATGACCGTGTACGCCGCATGGCCTCTGGGCTGCGGGCCCTGGGCTTGCGTCGTGAGGAGCGCGTGCTGCTGCTGATGCATGACTGCATCGACTGGCCCGTGAGCTACCTGGGCGCCATGTATGCCGGACTGGTGCCCGTGTGCGTGAACACCTTGCTGACTGCGGACGACTATGCCTACATGCTGGAACACTCCCGTGCCCAGGCTGTGTTGGTGTCTGGCGCCCTGTCGCCCACGCTGCACGCCGCCATGACGCGCTGTGACCATGAGGTGTCCCAGATCATCGTCTCGCACCCGGCGGCGCCCTTGCAGTCGTCCGAGGTGGCGTTCGACGCGTTCCTCCAATCCCATGAGCCCGCCCACCAGCCAGCAGCCACACAGCCTGACGACCCGGGCTTTTGGTTGTACTCGTCCGGCTCCACCGGGCGTCCCAAGGGCACGGTGCACTCACACGCCAACCCGTTCTGGACCATCGAGCTGTACGCCAAGTCGGTGCTGGGCTTGCAAGCCAGCGATGTGTGCTTCTCAGCGGCCAAACTGTTCTTTGCTTACGGGCTGGGCAATGGCTTGACCTTCCCCATGGGCGTGGGGGCCACCACCATTCTGATGGGTGAGCGGCCGACGCCCGACGCGACCTTCAAACGCTGGAAGGGCGAGGTGGGAGGGGTCAAGCCGACCGTGTTCTTCGGCGCCCCCACGGGCTTTGCCGGCATGCTGGCGCATCCAGCGTTGCCAGCTCGGCAAGACCTGGCCTTGCGTCTGGTGTCCTCCGCGGGTGAGGCTTTGCCCGCCGATCTGGGTGAGCGCTTCAAGGCGCACATGGGCGTGGACATCGTCGACGGCATTGGCTCCACCGAGATGCTGCACATTTACCTTTCCAACCGCCCCGACCGCGTGCGCTACGGCACCACCGGCTGGCCCGTGCCGGGGTATGACATCGAGTTGCGCGGTGACGACGGTCAAGCCGTGCCCGATGGCGAGCCGGGAGACCTGTACATCCACGGACCTTCGTCGGCGATGATGTATTGGGGCAATCGCGAGAAAACCCGCGACACTTTCCAGGGCGGCTGGACCAAGAGCGGCGACAAGTACATCCGCAACGAAGACGGCAGCTACACCTATGGAGGCCGCAGCGATGACATGCTCAAGGTGAGCGGCATTTATGTCTCGCCTTTTGAAGTGGAGGCCACGCTGGTGCAGCACACAGCGGTGCTGGAAGCGGCAGTGATTGGCAAGGAGGACACCGATGGTCTGATCAAGACGAAGGCCTTTGTGGTGTTGAAGCCTGGACAAACCGTCACCGAGACTGAACTGAAGGCCTTTGTCAAAGACCGCTTGGCCCCTTACAAATATCCGCGCTTCATCGAGTTTGTGGCCGATCTGCCCAAGACCGCCACCGGCAAAATCCAGCGTTTCAAACTGCGCGCCCAGGAATCCACGGGCGGCGCTGCCTGAGAACCGGTATGGACTTCGCCACATTCTTGATCCAATGTCTGAACTCGGTTCAGTACGGTTTGCTGCTCTTTCTGGTGGCCTCTGGCCTGACGCTGATCTTTGGCATCATGGGCGTCATCAACCTGGCGCATGGCAGCTTCTACATGATCGGGGCCTACATGGCCTATGCGCTGGCGCCCGTGGTGGCCAGCACGTTCGGGGGCGGTTTCTTTGCCACGCTGGTGGTGGGGTTCGCACTCTCCATCGTGCTGGGCTATCTGCTCGAGTGGGCGTTTTTCAGCTTCTTGTATGAGCGTGAGCATCTGCAGCAGGTGCTGATGACGTACGGCCTGATTCTGGTGTTCGAAGAGCTGCGCAGCATCATCGTCGGAGACGATGTGCATGGGGTGGAAGCGCCGGCGATACTGGCCGGCACCTTGCCGCTGGGCGAGATCATGACCTATCCGGTGTACCGACTCTTCATCTCGGGCGTGTGTCTGGCGCTGGCCCTGGGCATGTACCTGGTGTTCACGCGCACGCGCCTGGGCATGATGATCCGCGCGGGCAGCACCAACCGAGAGATGGTGCAGTCGCTCGGAATTGATATCCAGTTTTTGTACCGCGTGGTGTTTGCCGCTGGTGTTGCCATTGCCGTGCTGGCCGGCATGGTGGCGGCGCCTGTGTCCTCGGTCTATCCGGGCATGGGCAGTCAGGTGCTCATCATCTGTTTTGTGGTGGTGGTGATCGGCGGTATCGGCTCGATCCGCGGCGCCTTGCTGGCGGCCATGCTGATCGGCTTTGTCGACACCTTCGGCAAGGTGCTGTTGCCGCAGGCGGCGGGCGTGCTGGTGTATGTGCTGATGGCGCTGATCCTGCTGTGGAAGCCCGACGGTTTGTTCAAGGCAGGGTGATCTCATGAATTCCCGATTCCTTTTTGTGCTGTGTGCCTTTGCCGCCTTGCTGGCCTATCCGCTCGTGGGCGGCAAATTCGGCGTGGACCTGGTCAACAAAATCATGATCTACGCCATCTTTGCCCTGAGCCTGGAATTGCTGGTGGGCGGCACCGGCTTGGTGTGCTTTGGACAGGCCGCGTTTTTCGGCATCGGGGCTTACGCCACCGTGCTGTTGTCGCCCACGTCGGAGGCAGGTTCCCTGTGTGGGTTGCTTCTGGCGAGTGCGCTGATCGCTGGCTTCTATGCCCTGGTGGTGGGCTCGCTGTCGTTGCGCACCAAAGGCGTGTACTTCATCATGGTCACCCTGGCCTTTGCCCAGATGGCCTACTACGTGGTGCATGACACACCACTGGGCGGTGGGACCGACGGCATCTACCTCAACGTGAAGCCGGCCATGGGACAGCTCATCGATCTGGAGGATCCGCTGGTCATGTACCAGTTCACCCTGGCCATGCTGGTCCTCACGTTTGGTTTCTTGACGGTGCTGCTGCGTTCGCGCTTCGGTCATGCACTGGCGGGTATTCGTGTGAATGAGCAACGCATGCGCGCCACCGGCTTTGCCACCTATCCCTACAAGCTGGCCGCCTTCACCATCTCAGGCACGCTGGCCGGATTGGCGGGGTTTCTCTTTGCGGTGAAAGACGGGTTCGTCAACCCCGAGATGATGAGTTGGCACCTCTCAGGCGCTGTTCTCATCATGATCATCCTGGGGGGACTGGGGCATTTGCGCGGGGCGTTGATGGGTGCATTTGCCTTTGCCTTGTTGCAAGAACTGTTCAGATCGGAGGCCGTCTTTGGTGCGCTGGCCAAACACTGGCATTTGGGGCTGGGCTTGACCATCATCGCCAGTGTGGCCCTGTTGCCACGCGGCCTGGTGGGTGTACCCGGGCAGATCCGGGAACGGCTGATCGGGCGCGCCTCACGGCGCGCTGAAACCCCGGAGGTGAGCCATGAGCGCTGAGGCCATTTTGCTGCGTGGGCGGCACATCACGCGACGCTGGGGCGGCCTGGTGGCGGTCAACGATGTCTCGATTGACCTGGCCCGTGGGGACGTGCATGCGGTTATCGGGACCAACGGGGCGGGCAAGTCGACGTTGATCAACATGTTGTCGGGTGAGATCCCGCCCTCCTCGGGCAGCGTGGAATTGCTGGGGCAGGATGTGACGACCTGGAGCCAGCCCAAACGCGCACGTGCCGGTCTGGGGCGAAGCTACCAGCGCAACACCATCTATCCCACCTTCACCGTGATGGAAAACTGCCGACTGGCCGCACAGGCGGCCTGGCAGCGGCCGTGGCGCTGGTGGGAGTCCGCCAGCGCTTGCGTCAACAGCACCGACGCGGCCCGTCAGGCCGCGCACAGTGCGGGACTGACCGACTATCTGGAGCACACGGCCGGGTTGTTGAGCCATGGTCAGAAGCGCCAACTCGAAATCGCCATGTGCCTAGCTACCTCCCCGCAAGTGCTGCTGCTCGATGAACCGTTGGCCGGCATGGGCGCCGAGGAAACCGAGCGCATGCTCGAGTTGCTGGCCCAGTTGCGCCGCGACCATGCGGTGTTGCTGGTGGAGCACGACATGGACGCGGTGTTTCGCATTGCCGACCTGATCACGGTGATGGTCAACGGCTCGGTAATCGCCTCGGGCACGCCCCAAGCCATTCGAGACAACGCCGAGGTGCAGTCGGCCTACCTGGGAGGTCACTGAAATGGTTAAACAGGCGTCCTCGGATCCCATTCTGGAAGCCACGGGCATTCATGCCTGGTATGGCTCGAGCCATGTGCTGCACGGCATTGACCTGAGTATCGCGCGCGGTGAGACCGTGGGCTTGCTCGGTCGCAACGGCATGGGCAAGAGCACCCTCATTCGCACCCTGCTCGGTCATGTCACCCAGCGCGACGGCCGCATCCATCTGTTTGGTCAAGACCTGTCCAAGGCTAGACCGCACGAGGTGGCGCGTCGCGGTGTGGCCTACGTGCCGGAAGGGCGGGGCGTGTTCCCCAACCTGTCTGTGCGCGAAAACCTGGTGATGGCGGCCCGCCCTGCGCTGAGCAACCAACGTGGTTGGACCTATGAGCGCGTGATGGAGACGTTTCCGCGTTTACAAGAGCGCGTGGGCAACCTGGGCTCTCAACTCTCGGGGGGAGAGCAGCAAATGCTCTCCATCGGTCGCGCGCTGATGACGCAACCCGACCTGATCATCCTGGACGAAGCCACCGAGGGCCTGGCGCCACTCATCGTGGCCGAGATCTGGCGTGTGATCCAGGCGATTCGCGCCGATGGCATTGCCACCCTGATTGTGGACCGTGACTACAAGATGGTGCTGTCGCAATCCGAGCGTGCGGTGGTGCTGCAAAAAGGGCAGGTGGTGTTGTCGGGGCATTCCAGCGAGTTGCTGGGTTCCAGTCAGTTGTCGCAGTACCTGGGCGTCTGAATCAAGGGGGCAGCAAGTCCTCGTGCCGAGGCAGGACGAACGACAGGCGTGTGCCGTTCTGACCTGACTCGATGGTGCACTGCCCGCCCAGCGATTGCATGCGCTGCTGCATGCCGCGAAGCCCCATGGCCGTGGAGCGAATGGAGGTGCCGCCCATGTCCGCAGCGGACCACCCTGGAATCCCGCAACCGTTGTCTTCGATGACCAGCGCGACGCCTCGCTCATCGCCTGACAGGTCCACACGGATATGCGTGGCCCTGCTGTGACGCAAGGCATTGCTCAAGCCTTCATGGGCAGCCTTGTACAAATGGAGTCCGCGCTCGGAAGACAGGGTGCCCACATCGGCAGGTTCATTGAATTGGACCTGGATGCCCAGCGGCTGTCCCCACCGCGCCGAGCGCTGACACAGGCTGCGCAAGGCCTCGGTCAGCGTTTCAGAGGCAACCTGCTGGGGATTGATGGCAAATCGCAACTCTTCAATGCTGCGTTCAATCTCGTCTTGCAGTTGCGTGGCGATGAGGGGCGCGGTACGGGTTCGCCACAGCATCAGGTTCAGGCGCGCCCCCACGCCATCGTGGATATCACGCGTGATGCGGTCGCGCTGAGCGCGCAAGGCCTGCTCATGCTGACTTTGCACACGGCGATGGCGCTCATGGTCCTGCACCAGCAGCCACAGTGAGATCGCCACGAACACCGGCAAGGACAGATGGGTGAGGTAGATCGGTTGCAGCAACAGCGCGTAGCTGGGCTGCGGCAGCGCCTGCAACCAGAAGGGCGGTAACTCACCCGCTTGCAGCGCGTAGTCATGCCAGGCCAAAGCCGCGGTGACAACACCATGCAGGCCCAGCCCGGCCACCTTGACGAGCTCGCGCTGTCTCAGTCCCCAACTCACGAGAATCAGACTCCCCGTCACATAGCAGAGGACCGCTGCGCCTGTCCACACCACGTCCAGCCACGGCTCGGCCTGCGGCCCCACCCACGCAAACACCAGCCAGCCCAGTTGCAGGACACCCAGCAGCAGCCAGTTCAACCACCTCGGCAAGGTCTGGTGGAAGAGGGCGGTGAGAAAACGCAGCACCACATAAATCAGATTGCCGGTGCAGGCGTACAGCATCAACCGCCAGACAAACCACGCCTGCAGCGGCAACTCCGGGGTCAGGGCCAAGGAATACAACACGCCCCAGACCAGCGGCGTCAGCCCGCCGTAGACGTAGGTGACGGAGCGCGTGCGCCAGCCAATGGCCAACACGAAGAAGCCCACCAAGACCGACAACAGATTGACGGTGGTGGGCAAGGTACTGCTGAGCAATAAAAACCGGTCATGCCAGGGCTGCAGGTCAATCAACTCGCCTTGCAAGACCGGGGCCACGTACCAGCCACGCAGATGGCCGGTTTGCTCCACCTCGATGCGAACCGGCATCTCTCCTTGCAGCAGGGCATGGGGCAGGGGAACCAGCACCGGCCGGTACCAATGGTGAAAGCTCTCCGGGGTGGACATGGGCAACGAGTACACGGTGGCCTGCCCAACCTTGACGGTCAAGCCTTGCACGGGCTGCGGAAACAGCAAAGCGGGCAGGCGTTGCGTCACCACGGAGGGCGGTAGCGACATGGACCACTGCACTTGCAGCAAACCCGATTGGGCTTGCCTGACGTAGTGGGGCAGGGTGACGTTGGCAACAGGATCCCCGCCACTCTGCAGTTGTGCCTGGATCAGCACATGCATCGCTGCATGGCTGACTGAGCAAAGCCCCAGGACAGCCAGCAGGCACACGCGCCATGCCCAGCATGGAACCAGGAGCCGTCCGAGGTGAAGTTGTCGTTGCAGTTGTCGTTGCAGTCGCAGCCCATTCACCCGGGTCGTGTGCAAGCCACTCACAGCAAGCCGAGGTTTGATGCCGACTGTACCGCCTCCATTTTGTTGCGCACATTCAATTTTCGGTAGATGCTGCGCAAGTGCTGGTTGACGGTGAAGATGGAAATGTTCAGATGAAAAGCAATGCTCTTGGCGGGCAACCCGGTTTGCACCAGGCTCAGCACCCGCAACTCTTTGGGGGTGAGGGCTGCGGGCGCAGTGCCGGAGGCAGAGCGCTGTGCCGTGGGCGGATGGCGCTGGGCCATCTCCTGGATCACGATCTTGCTGGCGAGTCCGCTCAGCACGCCTCCTTCGTTGACCAGGGTGATGATGTGGTGCAGGATGTGCTCAGGGGACTCGGATTTCAGCAAGTAACCGTGCGCGCCCATCTCCAGGCTGGAGAGGATGTGCTTGGGGTCACCCAGCGTGGACAGCACCATGACGCGTGCCGAGGGGCGAACGCGGGTGATGTGCTGGATGATGGTTTGCCCCGACCCATCGGGGAGCCCCAAATCCACCAGAAACACATCGGCGTGGCTGGTGCGAATATTGTCCAGGGCCAGCGCCACCGTGTCGACCCAGCCACACAGTTGCAGCAGCGGATTGGAGCGAATCAACTCCACCAGATGCCGACCAAATTCGGGGTCGTCCTCGACCAGAAAGACTTGGATAGTCATAGCAAAAATTTGGATTCTGCATGGGCATGCGGGGTCCGAAAATAACAGCTTGCATCTAGCAATTTCAAGCAGGGCCACGCCCTACAATCTCCCTATGAATGAACCGTTGTGGGTCTCAACAGGCGTGGTCGCTTTGGCCGAAATGGGTGACAAGACCCAACTGTTGGCGTTTGTGCTCGCCGCACGTTTTCGCAAGCCTGTGCCCATCGTGCTGGGAATTTTGCTAGCCACGATCGTGAACCACGGCCTGGCGGGGGCCTTGGGGGCCTGGATCACCCAGGTACTGAGCCCGAGTGTGTTGCGCTGGGTGTTGGGTTTGTCGTTTCTGGCCATGGCGGTCTGGACCTTGATTCCTGACGAAATCGAGGAAGACGAGACCCACATCGCCAGCCGCCTGGGGGTGTTTGGGGCAACCCTTATCACCTTCTTCCTGGCGGAGATGGGTGACAAGACCCAGATCGCCACCGTGGCCATGGCCGCGCACTATGCCACGCCGGTGTGGGTGGTGGTAGGCACCACGCTGGGCATGTTGATTGCCGATGTGCCGGCTGTCTTTGTTGGCAACCGATTTGCGGACCGCATTCCCATGCGGTGGGTGCACGGCATTGCGGCAGCCATCTTCGCGGCGTTGGGGCTGGCGACCTTGTGGGGCCTGGGGTCTGGCTGGGGATTCTGACCCAGCGCTACAGCGGCGGCAAGCGACGGGGAGCGACGAGTCGCTTCCATGACGAAGGGCGCAGGGTGATCGTGTCGCAGGCCGGTGTACAACGGCACAGCAAAACCTGTCCAGCATCACACCGGGCATTGGTCATGGGCAAAGCATCCACTGGCCGGACCTCGCCTTGCACCAACTCGGCAGCGCACAAGCCACAGATGCCGCGACGACATGCGTACGGCAGCGCGATACCCTGTTCATAGGCTGCGTCCAGGATGGATTGTCCTGGGCGACACGCCACCACGATGTCGGTCTGCGCAATAGACACCTGGGTGTCGACATCCCGTGCATCCCTGCTCATGCGAATCGCCCGATACCGAAGTCTTGCCATGCGCTGGAGGGCGCCTGATGGCTGGCGAGGGTCATGCCTTGCGCCACCCACAGGGCGGTTCGCGCGGCGGCGGCCAGACCCACATGCCCGTGGCCGCAGGCATACCACAGGCCCTGGCACTGGGGTGAAGCCCCGATCACCGGCAAACCATCGGGCGTGGACGGGCGGTGTCCCATCCAACGAGACGGGTTGCGACGGCGCTCGTCCTGGTTGAGCGCCGGGTAGGTGCGGCGCGCGTGCGCCAGCAGCACATCGGCCCGGGCCCAGTTGGGCGGGTCGCCGGGTCGCGCCAACTCCACTTGCCCAGCCAGCCGCAAGCCGTGCGAGGTGAGCGTGTTGGCCATGCGCCCATCGCTGGGCATGATGGGCACGGGCAGATCCAGTGCTGCCTGCGGCAGGACCACGTGGTAGCCGCGTTCACTGGCCAGAGGCAGCACGTCGCCTGCCTGGCGTGCAAACCGGGTTGATTCAATACCTGCGGCGATCAGCACGCGATCGAACTCGCAAGGCCCCTGGTCCGTGATGAGTCCCGTGCACAGTCCAGGCTGCTGTTGCAGACCTTGCACACAAGCCTGGCGGCGTTGTGCCCCGATGCGTTGCGCCGCCTCCATCAACAGCCTCACATAGTCGCCTGGGTCGCTGCACCAGGCGCCGTCTGGCAGCCAAATGCCCAGCTGTCCGGCGCGAGGCAAGGCGGGTGCTCGCGTCTGCAACGCCTCGCCCTGGAGTTCCACCCAGGACAGGCCGTGTTCACGACGCACTTGCCATGCCTGGGCCTCTGCATCAAAAGCGGCACGATCCGGGTAGAGATAGAGCAAACCCGTGTGGTGAAGCAAGTGGCTGGCCTGCGCCCACTGCGCGAATTCACGATGGCGATCCGGGGCATCCTGCAACAAGCGATGCAAGGACGCTGCCGTCACGCGGACCTTGTCCCAGTTGCTGCCGGCACGCACGAAGCGCCACAGCCACGGCAACAGGGAGGGCAGGGACGCGGCGCGCAGGGTGAGGGGGCCCTGGGGGTCCAACAGATAGCCGGGAATTTTTTTCCACAGGCCCGGGAAGGTCATGGGCAGGATGGAGGCTGGACTGATCCAGCCCCCGTTGCCGTGGCTCGCTGCGTGCGGGCCGCCCGGCGGTTGGGGGTCGAACACGGTGACCTGATGTCCTTCGCGAGCCAAGGCCAGGGCGCAACTCGCGCCCACAATGCCCGCGCCCACGATGCCAATGCGCAAGGGGATCATGAAGTCCGCTCAACCGGTGAGGGGGGCCAATTCGCCCTGTTTTTGGCGACTGAAGTTGTATACAATCTTGTCATTTCAACACCACCATCGTGCCATGGTGCAACACGGGAGGTCGACATGCCGCCAAGTTCAGACAACACGACCACCCGGGTGATTGTCACAGCACTGACGCGAGCGATTGTCGAACACCGACTGCACCCCGGCACCAAGCTGGCCGAGCAGAAGCTGGCGGACCATTTTGGCGTGTCTCGAACCCTGGTGCGACAAGCCTTGTTCCAGCTGGCGCAAAAGCGCTTGATTCGCATGGAGCCCTCGCGCGGAGCTTTCGTGGCCACACCATCCTCCGAAGAGGCGCGGCAGGTGTTTGCGGTGCGGCGCATGATTGAGCTGGAGATGACGCGCACCTTTGTGCGAGAACTCAACCCGCAGCGTCTCAAGGCCCTCAAAGAGCACGTGGCGCAGGAGCGGGCTGCCGTGGTGCGAGGGGATGTGCCGGGGCGGACCGAGTTGTTGGGCGATTTTCATGTGCGCATGGCCGAGTTGTTGGGCAACCAGGTGCTGGCCCAATTGCTGGGCGAGTTGATTTCACGCTGCGCGCTCATCACCCTGATGTACCAGAGCAAGCATGACGCCGAACATTCCGCCGACGAGCATGCCGAGATTCTCAAGGCGATGGCAGACCGTGACGAGGCCTTGGCCGTTCGTCTGATGGATGAGCACTTGGGCCATGTACAAAACAGCCTGACGCTGGACCGTCGCGTCCCCAGCAACGACATTGCGCTGGCGTTGAATTGACCCCCTGGAAGGGGCCATGCGTGTGTGAGGCGCTAAGCAGAACGACGACCCTGTCGCCACCACACCAGCCAGGCCAATAAGGCCGCCGGCAGGAACACCCAGTGCGAGGAGGGCCGCTCTGGATTGGGCAGTTTCAGTTCCACCACTTTGTAGCCTTGCTCAACCCCGAGCTTGCGCGCCCGGCTGCCAAACTTGACGTTGGCCACTTCCAGGTCGTCGCCCAACTGGCTGAAGGTCACGCCGCCACTGCGCAGGCGCTCGCGACCGCTGCTGCCTTCACCCAGGGGCAAGGCCACGGTTTTCACAATCGCATCGCCGTCCAGGTCTTCACCCGCAATGCCCACGACCAGCCAGTCATCGGCCTGCAACCGGTCGGCCACCGCGAAGAGCGTCGAGGCCGGCGCGCTCACATACTTGGGGAAGACGCGGTCCACCAGCCAGTCGGGACGGAAGAACAGGAACGTGCTCAACAAGAGCGCCACCACCTCCAGTGGCGTGCAGCGTTGGCGAAACCAGTTCATGGTGGCGGCGGCAAACAACAGCGACGCGATCACACTGCCCACGCACACCAGCACCACATCCACCCAGCCTTGCAGTCCGATGAGCAACAACTGCGGGTTGAAGATGAACACAAAGGGCAGCACCGTCGTTCGCAGGCTGTACCAGGTGGCTTGCCACCCCGTGGCATTGGGATCATCGCCCGAGATGGCGGCTGCCGCGTAGGAGGCCAAGCCCACCGGGGGCGTCACATCCGCCATGATGCCGAAATAGAACACAAACAGGTGCACACCAATGAGCGGGATGACCAGGCCGCTGCGTGCACCCAGCTCCACGATGACTGGGGCCATGAGGGTGGCGACCAGGATGTAGTTGGCCGTGGTGGGAACGCCGGCACCGATGATGAGGCAGATGAAGGCGGTGAGCACCAGCATGACCAGCACATTGCCCGCCGAGACCATTTCAACGAAATCGGTCATCATGAGCCCCATGCCGGTGAGCGTGATCACCCCCACAATGAGGCCAGCACTGGCGCAGGCCACGCCAATGCCAATCATGTTGCGTGCGCCCAGCACCAGACCCCGCCACAGATCGGCAGCGCCTTGCCGCAAGGCCCCCAGCGGGGAGTGGCGGTGGTTGGCCGGTCGAAACGCCGACAACATGAACGGTTGCAGCAGCACCATCACCATGGTGCACAGCGTGGCCCAGAAGGCAGAGAGCCCCGGCGAGAGTTCTTCCACCATCAGGGACCACAGCAGCACCACGATGGGAATGAAAAAATGCAGCCCGGCGCGCACCGTGGGCCACGGCAGCGGCAAATGCACCTGAGGGGTCTGGGGGTCATCCACCGGGACGTCGGGGTAGCGCGCCGAATAGGCCATGAGCACCGCATAGGCCACCAGGGTGGTGAGCGCCAGTGCCCAGGACGCCAGATCGCCGGCCAGGGCCTGCACACCCAGGATGAGGTAGTACACGCCTGCCAGCACCACGGTGGTACCACTCAAGCCCAGTCCCCAGCCCAGTAGCCGTTCCTGCCAGCCGGGCTGTCGCGCCCGCGTGAGCGGTTGCAAATCGTATTTGAGTGCTTCCAGGTGCACGATGTAAAAGAGCGCCACGTAGGAGATCACGGCGGGCAAGGCGGCATGGCGGATGATCTCCGAGTACGGGATGCCCACGTACTCCACCATCAGAAACGCGGCAGCCCCCATCACCGGCGGCATGATCTGCCCATTGACGGAGGAGGCGGCTTCTATGGCCCCCGCCTTGACCCCGGAGTAGCCGGTGCGCTTCATCAGGGGAATGGTGAAGATGCCGCCCGAGACCACGTTGGACACCGACGAGCCCGAGACCACGCCGTTCAAGGCCGACGACACCACCGCCACCTTGGCCGGGCCGCCGCGCAGATGGCCCAGGGTGGCCAGTGACACTTGCAGCATGTAGTTGCCCGCGCCGGCAATGTCGAGCAAGGTGCCAAACAGCACGAAGAGAAAAATGAACTGCACCGACACGCCCAGGGCCACGCCATACACCCCCTCGGTGGTGAGCCACATGTGGGAGATGAAGCGCGAGAGCGAGGCACCGCGGTGTTGCAGCACATCGGGCATGTACGGCCCGGTGAACACAAACAGGATGAACAGGCCCGTGGTGATGAGCATGCCAACGCCCATCGACCGACGCGTGGCCTCCAGCATGATCACCACCCCCATCACGCCGATCACGATGTCCTGGGTGGTCGGGGCGCCGGGTCGCAGGGCCAGCTGGTTGTAAAAGGTGAAGAGGTAAGCGCCGCAAAACGCACCGATGCAAGCCAGCAGCCAGTCACTCCAGGGAATGACCTGTCGTGAGGAAGACTTGAAGGCGGGAAAGGCACAGAACCCCAGAAAGATGGAGAACGCCAGGTGGATGGCGCGTGCCTCGGTGTCATTGAAAATGCCAAAGCCCAGCGCAAAGGGCAGTGGCGAGGCATACCAGACCTGGAACAGCGACCACAAACCGGCCACCACAGCCAGGGCCTGGCCGATGGTGCCGCCGGGTTCACGTCCGCCTAGATCCGCCTCCTTGACCAGTTGGTCAAGCTCTTCCTGGGAGTGGCTGGCGAGTTGAGACATGGATCACTTGATCCAGCCCTTTTCCTTGTAATAGCGGACAGCCCCCTCGTGCAGCGGAGCGCTCAAACCATCCTTGACCATGGTGGTGGGCGACAGGTTGGCCAGTGCGGGGTGCAGTTTCTTGAACTCGTCGAAGTTGTCGAACAGTGCCTTGGTGACCTGGTAGACCGTTTCGGCCGGGGTTTTGGCTGAGGCCACCACCGTGGCCATCACGCCGTAGGTCTGGGTGGCTTGCGGGTTGTTGGGGTACAGGCCGCCGGGGAGGGTGACCTTGGCGTAGTAGGGCTTCTCGGCCACCAGCTTGTCGATCACCGGGCCGGTGAGGGACACCAGTTTGGCGCCGCATGAGGTGGTGGGGTCCTGGATGTTGGCCGACGGGTGACCCACGGCGTAATAGAAGCCATCGATCTTGCCATCACACAGCGCCGGGCCGTGTTCATCGGCCTTGAGTTCGGCTGCCAGCGAGAAGTCGCTCAACTTCCAGCCCATGCCCGCCAGCATTTCTTCCATGGAGGCACGGGTGCCCGATCCCGGGTTGCCCACGTTGAAGCGCTTGCCTTTGAAATCTTCGAACTTGCCGATGTTGGCTTCCTTGCGGGCCAGCACGGTGAAGGGTTCGGGGTGCACGGCAAACACCGAACGCAGGTCGCCATAGGCGTTGTCCTTGAATTGGCCCTGGCCCTTCACCGCGTTGAACTGCACATCGGACTGGGTAAATCCAAAGTCGAGTTCGCCGGCCCGGATGGTGTTGACGTTGAACACCGAGCCGCCCGTGGACTCCACCGAGCAGCGAATGCCGTGTTTGGCGCGGTCCTTGTTGACCAGGCGGCAGATCGCACCGCCCGCTGCGTAGTACACCCCTGTGACGCCCCCGGTGCCAATGGTGACAAACTTTTGCTGGGCCTGAACGGTCGGGCTCAGCAGCAGGGCTGCGGCGCTGGCCACCAGGGTCAGAGAGGAACGGGCGAAGGTCTTCAACATGCAATTCTCCAGGGTCAGGTTAACGAGGCGATCGCATCACGGATCGCGAGGTCGAGTCGATCGACGAGCAAGTCGATTTCCTGCTCGCTGATGATAAAGGGAGGCGCGAGCAGCACATGGTCACCATAGCGCCCATCGACGGTTCCGCCCATCGGGTAAACCATCAACCCGTGTTTCATGGCGTGTTGCTTGATGCGAGCGTGCAGCCTGTGCGTGGGATCAAAAGGCGTTTTGCGTGAGCGGTCCTGCACCAGTTCAATGCCCCAGAACAACCCGCGCCCCCGGATGTCGCCAATGTGGGGGTGCTGTGCCCAGCGTTGCTGCAGTTGTGTGCTCAGGGTGTGCCCGCGCGCCACCACTTGGGCCAGCAAGCCGTCGCGCTCGATCACCTGCTGCACCGCCAGCGACGCAGCACAGGCCATGGCATGTCCCAGGTAGGTGTGGCCGTGCTGGAAAAATCCTGAGCCGGTCCGCATGGCCTCGACCAGGCGACGTTGTGCCAGCACCGCGCCAATGGGTTGATAGCCCCCCCCCAGGCCTTTGGCCACCGCCAGCAGGTCGGGCACCACCCCTTCTTGCTGGCAGGCGTGCAGGCTGCCGGTACGGCCCATCCCGCACATCACCTCATCCAGAATCAGCAGCACACCATAGCGGTCGCAGACCTCGCGCACGGCCTTGAAATACCCGGGCACAGGGGTGAGCACCCCGGCAGTCGCGCCCCCCACGGTTTCGGCCACAAAGCCCACCACCCGGTCCTTGCCAAGCCGAAGAATGGTCTCCTCCAGCTCGCGGGCCAGACGCAGGCCATACACCTCGGGAGTTTCGCCATCGGCGAGTTCTCGGTAGGGATAGCACGGGGCCAGGTGCGTGGCCGGCATCAGCAGCGGTGCAAAGGGTTCGCGCCGCCAGGCGTTGCCGCCAATGGCCAAGGCGCCCAGCGTGTTGCCGTGGTAACTTTGGCGTCGGGCGATGAAGTGCTGGCGCTGGGGTTGTCCGATCTCGACAAAATACTGGCGAGCCATTTTCAACGCCGCTTCGATGGCTTCCGAGCCACCGCTCACAAAGTACACGTGGCTCATGCCCTCCGGCGCGGTCTTGATCAGCCGGTCGGCCAGTTGCTCGGCCACCTCGGTGGTGAAAAAGCTGGTGTGGGCATATGCCAAGGTGTCAATCTGGCGGTGCATGGCGGCCAGCACATCGGGGTGTGCATGGCCCAGGCACGAGACCGCCGCGCCACCAGAGGCATCCAGATAGCGCTTGCCCTGGGTGTCGAACAAAAAGACACCTTCACCTTTGGCCGCGGTGGGCGGCACTTGTTGCAACTGGCGGTGCATCACACGGGTGGCGGGGGCGGACATGAGGGCTTTCGTGTCGAATGGAACGACTGAATTATCTTCAGGGGAGGGCTGGTGATGCCATCGGGACAACCCTTCTCGGGACAACCCTTGCGTCACTCGGGAAACCTCGTACTAACACTCAGACCTTGCGCACACGATTTGGAGTAGTCTGGCTGCTTGGATCACATTCAGGAGGCCACCATGAACAAACCACTGTCCGCTGCCGAGCTGGCGTTGCGTGATGCTGCACGCGAATACCACCGCAGTCCCACGCGCGGCAAAATCTCCATCTCGCCCACCAAACCGCTGTCTAACCAACGTGATCTGTCGCTGGCGTACTCGCCTGGTGTGGCGTATCCCTGCCTGGACATCCAGGCTGATCCGAGCCTGGCCGCCGAGTACACCTCGCGAGGCAACCTGGTGGGTGTCATCACCAACGGCACTGCCGTCCTGGGTTTGGGCGATATCGGCCCCCTGGCAGGCAAGCCCGTGATGGAGGGCAAAGGGTGTCTGTTCAAAAAATTCGCGGGTATTGATGTCTTCGATATCGAACTGGCCGAGCGCGACCCCGACAAGCTGGTCGACATCATCGCGGCGCTGGAGCCCACGCTGGGCGGCATCAACCTGGAGGATATCAAGGCGCCCGAGTGTTTCTACATTGAGCGCAAGCTGCGCGAGCGCATGAACATTCCCGTGTTCCACGATGATCAGCACGGCACGGCCATCATCTCGGCTGCGGCCTTGCTCAACGGCCTGGAGCTGGTGAACAAGAAGATCGATCAGGTGCGCATTGCCGTCTCGGGCGCGGGCGCAGCCGCCATTGCCTGTCTGGATGTGATGGTGGGCATGGGTGTGAACCTCAAGAACATTTACGTGTGTGACTCCAAAGGCGTGATCTACCAGGGA
>JACCDK010642655.1_pt1 | contig 18313 bp, 19 predicted proteins | sample 7445871 | NCBI WGS metagenome assembly JACCDK01 (sample SAMN15323436, study PRJNA562643) | freshwater metagenome | isolation source: river surface water | place: USA:Blue River Watershed | collected 2017-08-15
AGTGAAAAGATAGTCATTCGCCATGAGGGTTCTCCTAAAGTTTGGCATGCATGTTGATCTGCGCTGCCAGGAGCTTTGGGGCCTCGGCGAACGCTTTAGCAGATTTGTCCGAAGACAAGGCACAATCAGAGGCATGGGTAACATGCGATTCAAACGGTGCGTGTCGCCCTGCAAGTTGCTCTATTTAACTCAGCGACCCAAATAGTTTACCAAATACAAGATGATTTTTTGGTTTCGTTTTTTTTCTCATTGGCCTTTGTGGGCATTGCATGCCATCGGCCAGCTGGTGGGCTGGCTGGCTTGGCTGCTGTCACCTACCTATCGTCGCCGGTTTTTGGCCAATGTCAAAACGGCAGGCCTAAGTGGCTGGCAAGTGTTGGGAGCTGTGGGTCAAGCAGGTTGCATGTCGACCGAGTTGCCACGCTTGTGGCTGGGTCAACAGCCCAGAATTGTGTGGGCCGACAGCGCATTGCAAGCTGTTCAAGAAGCCTACGAAGCCGAAAAAGGCGTCTTGTTTTTAACCCCCCATCTGGGTTGCTTTGAAATTTCTGCCCAAGCCTTGGCCGATGCTTTCAGCCCGCAGCATGGGCCTCTGACGGTGCTCTACCGACCTTCCCGGCAAGCCGGACTGGCAAAGGTGATGGCGTCTTCAAGGGCACGTCCTGGCCTTGAAACAGCGCCCACCACCTTGGCCGGCGTTCGGCAAATGATCAAGGCTTTGCGTGCAGGTCGATCGGTCGGTTTGTTACCCGATCAGGTGCCGCCGGAAGGCATGGGCCAATGGGTTCCGTTTTTTGGCAAACCCGCTTACACCATGACCTTAGCGGCAAGGCTGACGTTACAGACCGGTGCTAAATTGGTCGTGATCTGGGGCGAGCGCTTGCCTTGGGGCCAAGGTTACCGCGTGCACGCCAGTGCGCTGCATGAAGACTTGGCAGGCGATGTGGATGGGCTGGTTTTGCAAATCAACCAAGCCATGGAACAGTTAATTTTGACCCGCCCTGAACAGTATTTATGGGGCTATGCGCGCTACAAACAACCGCGTCAGGAATCGCACGCATGACTGTGTTGTTTGTTGCCCTGATGCGCTTCCTGGCGCGCTTGCCCTTGTCATGGATCCGGGCCTTAGGACACGCAGTGGGTTGGCTTTTATGGGCAGCTGTTCCCAGTCGTCGCCGCGTTGTTCAAATTAATTTGCGCTTGTGCTTCCCTCATCAATCCGAAGCAAAAATAAAGGAAATGACGCGCGCGCATTTTGTGCAATTTGCACAATCGTTGTTAGACCGTGCTTGGTTGTGGCATGCCCCACTGCCAGAGGTGTCCAGCCGTTTGAAGTGGGTGGGCTCAGACAAAGCCATGGCCCAATTGGGGCAAGACGTCCCCAAGATTGTGTTTGCCCCTCATTTTGTGGGCTTGGACGCAGGAGGCTTGGCACTGACCTTGAAAGCCAGTAAACCGGTGGCCTTTATATTTGTGCCGCAACACAACAAAGTCATGGACGCATGGGTCAATGAGGGTCGCCAAAGAACCGGCAATGTCAAGCCTTACTTTCGCCACGAAGGTGTGAAGCAAATCATGAGTGGCCTTCGCCAGGGTGAGATATTGCACTTGTCTCCCGACATGGACTTTGGGCCTGAAGAATCCATGTTCGTTGACTTCATGGGCGTGCCAGCGGCCACGGTACCTTCGCTGTCACGCTTTGCACGCTTGGGCCGTGCATCCGTGATGAGCATGGTCACACGCATGACCCCGCAAGGCTATGAAATAGAAGTATCCGAAATGTGGCAAGATTTTCCAACGGCCGATGTAAAAGCCGACACCCAGCGCATGAACAACGAACTGGCCCAAGCCATTCAGCGTTTTTCTGACCAGTACTACTGGGTGCACAAGCGTTTTAAAACGCGACCCGAAGGTGAAGCGTCGGTTTACAAAAACGCAGCCATTTCGCGCTGAACAATTTCTGGGTGCTCATGGACCACCCAGTGTGAGCCATTTTCGAGTGGCACATAGGTCAGATTGGGGATGTACTGCGACAGTCCCTCATTCAAGCTGGGCAACAAGGCCACGTCTTTCAATCCCCACAACAGCAAGGTTGGGACGTTGATGTGGAGCATGCTGTCGGGTAGCTCTAAGTTTTGCAAAGTGTTGTCACCAGGCTTGCTGGGTTTTAAAGGTGAGGCACAGTAGTAGTTGAGGCCACCCTGCAAACCTTTGGACCATGCAGCGATGTAATGCGCTTTGACTTCCGGCGTAAGCCAATTGGGTTTGACGCCCTTTTCTAAAAAACCAAAAAGCATTTCGAACTGATTGGCGCTCAGTTCTGCGGCTGCATGCGGCTCGCAAAAATAGTTCATGTAATCGCTGGCAGCGATTTGTGCTGGATTGCTTTTTAAATCGCGCAAGAAAGTGCCAGGATGGGGCGAATTGACAATGATCAATTTGTGCATCAAGTGGGGCAATTGATTGGCCAAGTTCCAAGCCACACCGCCGCCCCAATCGTGTGCTACCAAGGCTTTCAAAGGCGCTTGACCTGCTTCTATTTGAATCAGGGCAACAATGTCTTGCACCAAGAATTTGGCGCGGTAAGAAGCGACGTCTTGCGGTTGGCTGGATTTTTCATAGCCTCGCAAATTGGGCGCAACACATCGATAGCCGCCGTTTTCGGGTTTGGAAAAATGCAGCAGCATCTCGTCCCAAACAAAAGCCGCCTCGGGAAATCCGTGCAAAAACATCAACACAGGTTTGCCTTTGGGGCCAGCGGCACGGCAACTCAACTGAATGCCATGAGGAAGATCCTGTTGCCAAGTTTCAATCATCGGTATGTGTCCAATCCCACATCAATTGCGCCAAGTCTTCAACCCCTTGTTTTTTCAGAGCAGAAAACAATTTGGCTTGACCGCCCCCAGCTTGAAGTTTGGCAATGGACAACGCTTTGGCGCCTTCTGAACGCGTCAACTTGTCTGCTTTGGTGAGCAACACCAAAAAATTCAGCCCCTCTTCTACCCGCGGGCGGATGACTTCCAGCAACACTTCATCGAGCTCGGTCATGCCAAGGCGCGGGTCACACAGCAGCACAATGCCTTTGAGGTTTTCTCGGGTGACCAGGTAATTGGCCATGACCTTTTGCCAGCGCAGCTTGTCTTGCTTGGGAACAGCGGCATAGCCATAACCAGGCAAATCGGCCAAAACGGCATCGGTCACACCTTGCTTGCCTAAGGCAAACAGGTTGATGTGCTGGGTTCGGCCAGGTTTTTTGGAGGCGAAAGCCAGCTGTTTTTGCTGAGTCAGGGTATTGATACAGGTCGATTTGCCCGCATTCGAGCGGCCCACGAAGGCGATTTCGGGGATGTCCAACTCTGGCAAGTGGAACAATTCGGCTGCCGTGGTCAGGAATCGGGCGGTGTGCATCCAACCCATTGGGGTGATGGCTTTGACTTCGGGCGTTTCCTGAGAAGCTACTGCCTTTGCAGGGGTTTTTCGTGGCTTTGCAGGCGCAGCTTTCGGGGCTGAATCGGGTCTTTTTTGGGTGGCCATTAGGGTCAAACTTTAAGGGCGTCAGAAATGACGCTAGCAGGCATTGTAGAATCCCATGGTTTAGCGCCCACTATTTCGGATGTCGTCCATGAAGTCAATGACTAAATTTTTGTTCGCCGCCTTCACATCAGTTTTGATGGTTGGCTCTGTTTTTGCCGCCGACGCAGCCCCCAAAGCTGCCAAGCCAGATCTGGCCAAAGGTGAGGCCATTGTGGCTGGCGTCTGTGCCGCCTGCCACGCCGCCGATGGCAATTCAATGATCCCCACCAACCCAAAGCTGTCTCAACAGCACCCTGAATACACCTTGAAGCAATTGCAAGAGTTCAAATCAGGTAAGCGTGCCAACCCTGTCATGATGGGTTTTGCTGCGCAGCTGAGCGATGAAGACATGCGCAATGTGGCTTATTTCGTGGCCAGCAAACCTGCAACGCCTGGCTTCGCCAAGGAAAAAGAAACCGTTGGTTTGGGTGAGAGAATCTACCGCGGCGGCATTGCCGATCGCCAAATTGCAGCCTGCGCCGGTTGCCACGGCCCCAACGGTGCTGGCATGCCTGCCCAATACCCCCGCTTGTCTGGCCAACACGCCGACTACACGGCCAGCCAGTTGACACAGTTCCGTGACGGCGTTCGCAAAAACAATCTGCAAATGACCCAAGTGGCTGCCAAATTGAACGATCGCGAAATCAAAGCGGTTTCTGACTACATCGCAGGTTTGCGTTAATCCTCTTTGCTGGGCGACGTCAAAGTTGCCCGGACACAAAATGGGCCTTGAAGGCCCATTTTTTTTGTTCAATTTGGTACTTTAACCCTTGCAAATACGGGGTTATGTGTGAAGTTTTCCAATGTATCTAACTGATTGAAAGTTTGTCATGCTGATTCGCACTCACTCCGATGGATTCATACACCCGCATAGCAGCGAGATCACCACGCCTGAGGCTTATGCCACGCGCAGGCAATTGCTGCGGCAATGGACTGCTGGCGCTGCGGCGGCTGGCATGGCCAGCTGGGCGCAACGCGAAGCCTTCGCACAAGGGGGCGCTGCCGCTGCCAAATTGGCAGCTTTGCCGGCCACGCAATCACAAGTTCAAGGGGCCATGACGGTAGAGAAAGTTACCACACAGCGTGATGCCACCACTTACAACAATTTCTACGAATTTGGCGTGGACAAGTCCGACCCTGCACGAAATGCACACACATTGAAAACGACACCTTGGTCCATAGAGGTAGAGGGCCTGGTTAAAAAGCCTACCCGTTTCAACCTCGAAGATGTGATGAAGTGGGGCGCCATGCAAGAGCGTATTTACCGTCTGCGTTGCGTCGAAGGTTGGTCCATGGTGATTCCGTGGATTGGTTACTCTTTGTCGGATTTGATTCGTCGCGTCGAGCCCCTTCCAGGCGCTAAGTTTGTCGAGTTCATCACCCAAGCCGATTCCCAAACCATGCCAGGACTTCGCGGTGGTTACATTGACTGGCCTTACACCGAAGGTTTGCGAATGGACGAAGCCATGCACCCCTTAACGCTGCTGACCTTTGGCATGTATGGCGAAGTCTTGCCCAAACAAAATGGCGCACCTGTGCGGTTGGTTGTGCCATGGAAGTACGGTTTCAAAAGCGGCAAAAGCATTGTGAAGATTCGCTTTGTGGAAAAGCAACCCGTGGTGTCATGGGAAAAAGCGGCACCGCAGGAATACGGGTTCTATTCCAACGTCAATCCCAAGGTTGACCATCCACGTTGGAGCCAAGCTTCCGAAAGGCGTATTGGCGAAGGCGGCTTGTTGGACAAGAAACGCAAGACCCTTATGTTCAATGGCTACGAAGCGCAAGTGGCGTCTTTGTATGCCGGCATGGACTTGGTCAAAAACTTCTAATGTTTCGAAGTCACTTGCGCCGTCCACAGGCCAAGTGGGCGTTGGTCGTGGTGTCCCTGATTCCGTTTGTGTCTTTGTGCTTTGGCGTGTTCACGGAAAGCTTGGGCCCCAACCCTGCTGAAACTTTGATCCGCTCTAGCGGTGATTGGACCTTGCGCTTTTTGTGCATCACTTTGCTGATCACGCCCTTGAGGGTCATCAGCCAATGGCCTGAATTCATCTTGTTCAGGCGCAGTTTGGGCTTGCTCACATTTTTCTACGCCTTCATTCATGCGCTGTGTTACAGCCTGCTTGACATGTCGTGGGAATGGCAAGAGATTGCCGAAGACATTGTCAAGCGGCCCTTCATTGCAGTCGGTGTGATGGGTTTTGTGCTGTTGGCTGTGTTGGCCGCCACGTCATTCAATGCGGCAGTGAAGGCCATGGGCGCAACCCGGTGGCGACAATTGCACCGCGCGGTGTATGGCATCGCATTGTTGTCCATCCTCCATTTCTTTTGGATGCGCGCTTCCAAAAGAAATTTCGATGAAGTGTGGCTTTATGCTGGTATTTTGGGGATGCTATTGGCTTGGCGTGTTTATTACTTCACCAAACGCTCGCCCTTGAAAGTGTCTTCAAGTGTTTCGCGCTCGCGAATCAAATGAACCGCTGTGCCATCAATCAACACTTCGGCGGCACGGCCCCTTGTGTTGTAGTTGCTGGACATGCTCATGCAATAGGCCCCAGCAGATAGCACCGCCAGCGTGTCGCCTGCTTGAACATTCAGTTCACGATCGCGACCAATCCAATCGCCGCTTTCGCAGACAGGGCCCACCACATCGACCAGCGTTGTGGCGCCAGCGCGAGGTGCGACAGGCACGATTTGGTGAAAGGCTTGGTACATGGCGGGGCGTGGCAAATCGTTCATGGCTGCATCAATGATGCAGAAGTTTTTTTGCTCACCAGGTTTCATAAAGACCACGTCAGTTAAGCACACGCCAGCATTGCCCACCAATGAGCGGCCAGGCTCGATCATCAATTGGCGATTGCCAAAGCCGCGCGCATCGAGCTTGGCCAACAGCGCATGCCACAGCGCATCGGCCTCTGGTGGTGTGTCGCCGTTGTAGTTGATACCTAAGCCGCCACCAAAGTCGATGTGGTGTATCGGAATGCCAGCCGCTTCTACCTCGGTCACCAGATCCAGGATGCGGTCCATGGCGTCCAAATAGGGCGTGGCTTCGGTGATTTGCGAACCGATGTGGCAATCGATGCCGACCACTTTCAGGCCTGGCAAAGAGGCTGCGCGTTGGTAAGTCTTTAGCGCGTGCTCATGCGCTACGCCAAACTTGTTGCCCTTCAAACCGGTAGAAATGTAAGGGTGCGTTTTGGGGTCGACGTTGGGGTTGACGCGCAGGCTCACTGGCGCAATGGTTTGAAGTGACAAAGCCACATCGTTCAAAACCTCAAGCTCTGCTTCGCTCTCAACGTTGAAGCAGCCGATGCCAATTTGGAGGGCTTGCTTCATCTCGTCACGTGTTTTGCCCACGCCTGAAAAAATGATTTTTTGTGGCTCGCCACCAGCCGCCAAGACACGCGCCAATTCGCCGCCAGAGACGATGTCAAAACCACAACCTGCTTGGGCGAAGACTTGCAAAACTGCCAAGTTGGAATTGGCCTTCATGGCATAGCAAATTTGCGCGTTGCGCCCTGCAAAACCGCGTTGATAGGCTGCCAGGGCAGCCAACATGGAAGCTTTGGAGTAGGCAAACACAGGTGTGCCAAACTGAGCGGCCACCTTGGACAGTGCCGTACCTTCCATGTACAAGGCCTCGCCTTGGTATGCAATGTGGGGTTGTCCTGGAAGTGCGTTGGCTGTCATGGTTCAGATTTGGAGGGTGTCTGGGGAATCAAGGTTTGAAGCAAGGTGGCGCGGTCGGCCGCCAAGGGGTCTTGGGGGTGGACCAGAGGGCCTTTTTGGCCGCAAGCGCTTAAAGCCACCGCACAAACCCCAAGGGTTTGGGCAATGACTAAAATTCTCATAACTTTGAACATGTCACGGATTGTAATGACCGACCTCGAATTTCTGGATACCGCTGAAAGCCTTTTGTCACGCATTGAGGAAAGTTGTGATCGCATCAACGACGAAACCGATGCAGATATCGACAACCAGCGCGTGGGCGGCATGATCACCATTACCTTCAGCAACCGCAGCCAACTCATTGTGAATTTACAAAAGCCACTGCATGAGGTGTGGTTGGCGGCTAAATCTGGCGGTTACCACTACAAGTTCAAAGAAGGCCAGTGGCAAGACACCAAAGGCGAGGGCGAGTTTTTTGAAAATCTGTCGCGCTTTGGCACCCAGCAAGCCGGTGTTGATTTGAAGTTCTGATCAGTTTCGGAACAAGTCCAAAATTCGTTTGCGCTCGTCTGCCTCAGGCAATGCGCCACCTTTTTCATTGCCAAGGCCTAAGCTGGTGACGCCGCCCCCTTTGGCGTATTCGTCAAAGTACCAATCGCCATTGACGTTCAGCACGCCCTCTGGCGCAATGGCGTCCGCTACGGGCAGGGTTTTAAGGGCAGTTTCCATGAAGCTGATCCAGACGGGCAGACTCAAGCCGCCACCGGTTTCACGATCGCCCAATTTGCGCGGCGTGTCATAGCCAATCCACACCACAGCAGCCAAATTACGGTGATAGCCCGCAAACCAAGCGTCCATGGAGTCGTTGGTGGTTCCTGTTTTACCGTAAATATCGTCGCGCTTCAGGATGACGCGAGCCTTGGCTGCGGTGCCTGAACGCGTCACTTCCTGTAGCAAACTGGTCATGACAAAAGCGTTTCTGGGGGAGATGGCGCGATGGGTGTCGTCAACGGGCTGAGCCGGGCTGTCGACCAAAATTTTGCCTTTGTGATCGGTGATGCGGGTGATCATGTGGGGTTGAACGCGCATGCCGCCATTGGCAAAGACCGAATAGCCTGTGGCCATTTGCATGGGCGTGACCGATCCTGCACCCAAGGCCATGGTGAGGTAAGCCGGGTGCTTGTCTTCATCGAAGCCAAATTTGGTAACCCATTCTTGCGCATTGCGCGTGCCGACGGCTTGCAAAATTCGGATGGAAATCATGTTCTTCGATTTGGCCAAACCCTTTCGCATGGTCATGGGGCCTTCAAAGGTACCGTCGTAGTTTTTGGGCTCCCAAGGCTGGCCACCTGTTACGCCGGCGTCAAAAAACAAAGGCGAATCGTTGATGACAGTTGAAGGTGTGAAACCTTTTTCCAAAGCAGCAGAGTAAATGAAAGGCTTGAAGCTCGAGCCTGGCTGACGCCATGCTTGTATGACGTGGTTGAACTTGTTTTTTGCAAAGTCAAACCCGCCAACCAAGGCACGTACAGAGCCATCTTGTGGGTTGATGGCCACAAATGCGCCTTCCACTTCAGGCAGTTGCGTGATTTCCCAAGTGCCCTTGGGCGTTTGAACCACGCGAATGACAGCGCCGCGTTTGATCTTGATGTTGGGGCCTGCTTTGTCTGACAAACCCGACTGAGCGGGTTTCAGGCCCTCGCCTGTAATTTCCAATTGCTCTGCGTTTTGCCGAACTGCAACAATCTTTTTGGGTGTGGCCTCTAGCACCACCGCCGACATGACGTCGCCATTGTCTGGGTGGTCCTCAAGCACGTCATCGATGGCGTCTTCCATCTCTTTGGCGCCGCTTGGCAAGTCGATGAATTTTTCGGGGCCGCGGTAAACCTGACGCCGCTCAAAATCCATTATGCCTTGGCGCAGTGCACGGTAGGCTGCGTTTTGCTCGGTCGATTGCAGCGTGGTGTAAACATTCAGACCACGTGTGTAAGTTTCTTGGCCGTACTGCGCAAACAGGAGTTGCCGCACGGTTTCGGCCACATACTCTGCATGGATGCGATTTTTGTCATTGCTGGGACGAATCTTGAGAGGCTCAGCTTTGGCTTCTTGCGCTTGCTTGGCTGTGATGAAACCGTTCTCTTCCATGCGCTCAATGATGTACAACTGGCGCGAGCGTGCACGTTTGGGGTTGCTGATGGGGTTGTATGCCGAGGGGGCTTTGGGCAAGCCGGCTAACATGGCCGCTTCGGCAATGCTGATATCCTTTAAGGGTTTGCCAAAATAAGTTTCTGCGGCTGAAGCAAAACCATACGCACGGTTGCCCAAGAAAATTTGATTCATGTAAATTTCAAGAATCTGATCTTTGGTCAGCAAGTGTTCTAGCTTGAAGGTGAGCAGAACTTCGTAGATTTTGCGGGTGTAAGTTTTTTCAGTCGACAGGTACACATTGCGTGCCACCTGCATGGTGATGGTTGAGGCGCCTTGACTTTTGCGTTTGCCCAAGTTGGCAATACCTGCGCGGACAAGACCTACATAATCCAAGCCGCCATGTTGGTAAAAGCGCGAATCTTCAATAGACAGCACCGCGTCTTTCATGACCTGTGGAATCTCTTTGATGGGCGTCAGGTTGCGCCGCTCTTCACCAAACTCGCCCATGAGTACGCCATCGGCGGTGTAGATGCGCAAAGGCAATTTAGGTCGGTACTCGGCCAAATCGGAAGTGTCGGGCAATTGGGGGTAGGCCATGACCATGGCCACACCAATCACCATCAAAAGCGACAAGAAACCGGCAACCACTAAGCCTGCGGCCCACAGGCAAACCCGCAAAGCCCAGTGCAAGCGGGGTGACTCTGTTAAGTCGAGTTGTTCGGGAGAAGAGTCGTTGCTTTTTTTAGACATGTTGGAGGCGGGAAAAACCGCTGACCGCATTATAAAAAAGGGTGTGCAGATGGCGGAATTTGAATGTTGCGCAAAGCAACCTGAATGGCAGGAATTGTAGTCTTTTCAGGGCCTGGAAAGGGTTTCAATGTGTGATTGCGGCCAACTTCAGAAAGTTCCATTTTGTTTGCTTTGCCATCCTTCCAATGGCCCATCGCACCGCGCTGGGGCATTTACGCACATGCGACTTCTCCCGATTTGTTCACGGTGGTGGCGGTTCAGGGCCACCAGATACTTTTTCAAACGGGCTTGGACTTGGTGGCGCAAGTTGCGTTACTTCAGCGAACCCTTCAATCTAAAAGGTCGTCTTCATCGGTTTTCAAGAACATCCAGCAATTCAGCCAATTCAAACCCCTTGCTGCTTGGGTCATGCCCGATGCACACATTGAAAGTTTTGAGTGGCCGTGTTCACACGAATGGGGGCCGCAAGACATTGAGGCGGAATGTCGGCTTGAAGCAAGTTCACGCTTGCAAATTACAGCCTTGGATTTGGCGCTCGATTACGAAGTACATCGTGCGCCTGATGGGCAGTTGTGGGTCAGGGTTTGGAGCTGTCGGCAAACGCAACTCAATGCCCAAACTGCGCAAATGCATTCGCTGGGCTTGCAATTGCAGGTGGTTACCGCCTACAGCCATCTTGACGAGTTGGCCCGTTTTTTCAAATCCAGTGTGCTGGCGCAGCAGCAATTGCACCAGCGCATCGATGCACAAGTGGCAGTTTGCATTCAATCAGGAGATGTCACATGCTAAATCTGTTGCGAACAAGTTTGGCTTCAACACGGTCCGTGCGCCAAGAGTTGTTGGTAGTGTCTGGCGTGGGCTTGTCGATGGGGTTATTGGGTTTGTGGCATTTCGAAAATCAAGCAGCACTGGCGTTGCATTTGGCTTCAACCAGGCCATCAACACATGCAGTACAAGCAATACCCAACCTACCCGTCAACCATGCTGCTGTACTGGCTCAAGCTCAACAAAATAAGCTTGCAAGTTCGGCACGCTTGGCTTATCTCGATCGCAGGCAGTCACAACGTGAAGACCTAACGGAAGTTCAAGAAACATGGCTGCTAAGTCGTCTGGGCAGCACGCAAAACATGGTGAAGCTGCAATCGCAGCAATTCCATCAAGGGCAATTCACATGGGAAGGTGTCGCCGTTCAGCCGATCGACTTGGATGGCTTGGTGCACACCTTAAATCGCTTTCAACGCTGGCACCAAGCACCTGTGCTGGTACAAATGCATCCTGAATCGGCGGACTCTGGTGCTGGTCTGCGAAAAGGGCAGATTTTTCAGGTGCAAGCCGTGTTGCAGCCTGCAGCAGGGGGTGGTCTATGACAGGCTCGCAAGTTGCTTTCTGGTTCATGGCCTTTGGGGTACGTTTTTGCAACAGGTTCATGCCGCTGTTAACCCTGAATTGGCAAAACCAAACATTGTTTTCTTCACCCATTGCACGTTGTTGGCGAGCTTTGGCTTTGGGTGGCTTTACTTGCGCTCTTGTGCTGTTAAGTTGGCAACTTGCCGTGCCATGGGCCGCTTGGCCATTGCCGTCTGTTCAATGGCAACAGCACCAAGAAATGACCCAACTTGCTTCAAAGCATATGGCCGCGCAACAAAATATGACATCGGCCTTTGAAGCCAACATGGCACAACTTCGTGCTGCTGCGCTTGAGCACCATCAGCAAATGGATGACCTCATTTTGGCGTGGCCCAATTCTGCCATTCGACTGTCTTTGCTTAACTTGCTGCATCAAATGGCGCAACAACGCGGCTTGCAAGTGCTGCAATTGAAATCAACACCTGAACCTGAGCAGCATGGCTACGAAGGCTCCTCTGTCAAATTCAATGTACTGGGAACTGAGTGGGCCACCCATGCCTATTGGCAAGCCTTGAACCAATTGTTTCAAAACGGTCTTTGGGTGTCTTGGGTGTACCGTTTGTTGCCCGATGGTCAATATGCACTGGAGGGGCACCTCTCTTTGCTTTGGGATGCACAAGATGCGTTCACAGACACCGGCGTGGCTTTGCAAGACCATGCTGCCGCATCCAAGAAGCAAGCCGTTCCATTGCCTTCTGTCCAACATGTGTTGCCAGATCAAAGCCACGGTCAAATGCGCTTGGTGGGGTCTGCACAAGCAGAGCATTCTGAAAAGCCCACAACGGCCTGGACTTGGATTCGATCGGGTGCACAAGTGCACTTGGTTCGCCCTGGACAATTGTTGGGCAAAGAGCAACTGATGGTCAGGTTTGCAGATGCTGAAGGTCTTTGGCTCAGTCCTGGTGAGGGCTTGTCTGACATCCAACTGGGATGGGACGGGGTAAAGCCATGAAGCAAAACAAAGTCGTTAAAGGGGGTGTTGCATTGGCCTTGCTTGCTGGTTTGGCTTGTGCTGCGCATGCAGCCGACGAAAAGTTGAAATGGGCCTTTCAAAATATGGAAGTCAAAGCTTTGCTGCAAACCTTGGCCGAAATTGGGCAGCACAATTTGATCGTGGCCGATGGCGTCAGTGGGCCTGTCAGTTTGCATTTGAAAGACATGACCTGGAAAGAAGCATTGGACGTGGTGGTGCAGTCCAAAGGCTTGGCGCTAACGGCCAAAGACGGCGTGTTATGGGTCAGTGCGCGCAGTAATACTTCAGAAAGTTTGCAGGCATGGGGTGTCACATTGAAATACGCCAAGGCCATCGACATTTCACAAAGGCTTCAATCCAATGGCGGTGGCGTGGGCGCAACAGGGCAGCGTTGGCTCAGTGCGCGGGGCTCAGTGATGGCCGAGCCCCGAACCAATCAGCTGTTCTTTTTGGACACGCCCAGTGCGCTCAAACAGATCAAGGAGGTGATTCAGTGGCTCGACATACCCGTTCAGCAAGTCATGATTGAAGCCAAAATTGTGGAGGCCGATGAGCAATTCGGCAAATCTCTTGGCGTGCGTTTAGGGGGCGCTTTTGCCAGCAGCTTTGCGGCACCCTTTTCGGCTTCGGCCAAGCCCGTGAATGTGGCCATCGGTGGGCAGGGGCTGGCCGCTGCGGGCGGTGTTCAGCCAGATTATTGGCTGAATTTGCCCGCTGGACCTGCTGGTCAAACTTTGTACCCTCCTGCTAACTTCGCGGTGTCATTGTTCAATGCGGCAGCGTATCAATTTATCAACCTGGAAATTTCGGCTTTGGAGGCAGACGGCAAAGGCAAGGTCGTTGCCAGCCCAAGGGTGGTGACAGCCAACCAAACCAAGGCCTCCATAGAGCAGGGCACCGAGCTGCCGTATCAGGTGAACAATGGCAACGGATCGGCATCCATTTCCTTTCGAAAAGCCAACCTGAAACTGGAAGTCATTCCACAAATCACCCCAGAAGGCGCCGTGGTGCTCGAACTCGACATTGCCAAGGACAGCGTAGGGCAGACCACTTCCGCTGGGTACGCCATCAATACCAAGCACATTAAAACGCAGGTCTTGGTGGACAACGGGGGAACCGTGGTCATTGGCGGTATTTTGGAGTCTGCAGAGAAGCAAGATGAGACCCGCGTCCCTGGATTTGCCAGCTTGCCCGGCCTTGGCAGGCTTTTCAAAAGCGATCAAACCACACAACGAAAAACGGAGTTGCTCATCTTTGTCACCCCCAGGGTACTGGCCGACAGCCTGCCCCCAGCCGCCTCGAATACACTTAAGGGCTCAATCGTTCCTTAAATTTCTTCTTTTGCTCATTATTTTTGTTGGCCTCCCCGGATCTGGCAAAACGACCATCGGCAGACAGATGGGGCGTCGTCTTGGCTTGCCTTTTTTAGATTCAGACAATGTCATCGAGCAGCGCTTGGGATGTTCCATTCGCGAGTTTTTTGACCGTGAGGGTGAAGAGCGATTTCGCGACATTGAACAAAATGTCATTGACGATCTAAGCAAACATCACCACGGCATTTTGTCCACGGGCGGCGGTTCAGTTTTAAGGGAAGCCAATCGACAGAATTTGCACACGCGGGGCAAAGTTGTTTATTTGCGCTCCACGCCCGAAGAAGTGTTCAGGCGACTCAAACACGACATGCAAAGACCCCTTTTGCAGGTCAACGACCCACTTGAAAAATTGCGCAGCCTGTTTCAAGCCCGTGATCCGTTTTACAAAGAGACCGCGCACTACGTCTTTGACACGGGCCGTCCTAGCATCAACCGATTGCTCAATGCCATCATTGCAGAGTTAGACCTTCAAGGTTTTGACACCCACACCCCACACCATCCTTGACGTCATTTATGAACAGCACAACGCATCAGCCAGAAGTGGTCCGCATTGATTTGGCAGACCGCAGCTATGACATTCTCATTGGCGAAAAGTTGCTGGCACAAGCCGAAAGCTATGCCCATTTGCCGAAGGCTTCGGCGGCTCTGATCGTCAGCAATACAACTGTGGCGCCCCTGTACGAGGTGGCACTCAAGCAAGCTTTGTCGTCTCATTACAAAGTCATTCACAGCGTGCATTTGCCCGATGGAGAAGCGCACAAAGACTGGGTCACTTTGAACGCTATTTTTGACACCTTGCTGGGTCAAGCGTGTGATCGAAAAACAGTCCTGTTTGCACTGGGCGGCGGTGTGGTGGGCGACATGACGGGATTTGCTGCGGCCAGTTTCATGCGCGGTGTGCCCTTTGTACAAGTGCCCACCACCTTGTTGGCGCAAGTGGATTCATCGGTAGGTGGTAAAACAGCCATCAACCACCCCATGGGTAAAAACATGATTGGCGCCTTTTACCAGCCGCAACGCGTGGTCTGCGATTTGGCTGTACTGCAAACCTTGCCAGCGCGCGAACTCAGTGCAGGCTTGGCCGAAATCATCAAATACGGCCCCATTGCTGACATGGCATTTTTTGAGTGGATTGAAGCCAACATCGAGGCCTTGAAAGCTTGCGACTCCAAGGCCATGGCGCACGCTGTGAAGCGCAGTTGTGAAATCAAAGCGCATGTCGTGGGGCAAGATGAACGCGAAGCAGGCTTGCGTGCCATCCTCAATTTTGGCCATACCTTTGGTCATGCCATTGAAGCTGGCCTGGGTTACGGCGAATGGTTGCATGGCGAAGCAGTGGGCTGTGGCATGGTCATGGCAGCGCATTTGTCGGAAGCACTGGGCTTCATTGATGCGCCATTTGTCACGCGATTAACACGGCTGATTGAGCAAGCTGGATTACCTGTTAGGGGGCCTGTGCTAAACGCACAAGACAATGCCGGCAAATACTTGGCGCTGATGCTGCATGACAAAAAATCGGTGGCAGGTGACATCCAGTTTGTCCTCATTGAAGGGCCTGGCAAAGCCCGCGTGAGTGCTGCACCAGAGGCTATGGTACGGGCTGTGATCGATCGTTGCTGTGCTTGAAATTTACGCGTGTCATGCCGATCAGTCGAGGGGTCGGCGACACCCTGAAGAACCCGCGCCCACGCGAAATGATTTTCAACGCGACCGCGACCGCATCGTTCACTCAACGGCCTTCAGGCGCTTGGTTTACAAAACCCAAGTTTTTCTGAACCATGAAGGAGATTTGTTTCGCACAAGGCTAACGCATTCATTGGAAGTCGCTCAATTGGGGCGGTCAATTGCGCGTTCTTTGGGCTTGAACGAAGACTTGGTGGAAGCAGTTGCGCTGGCACATGATTTGGGACACACGCCCTTTGGCCATGCAGGCCAAGACGCATTGAACGAATGCATGCAAGTTCATGGTGGCTTTGAACACAATTTGCAAAGCTTGCGCGTGGTAGATCATTTGGAAGAGCGGTACCCCGATTTTGAGGGTTTGAACCTCAGCTTTGAAACGCGCGAGGGCATTTTGAAACACTGCGCTCGGCGCAATGCACTTTTAATTGAAGCGGTAGAACCCAACGGTGTAGCGCATCGTTTTTTGAAGGGCACGCAGCCCAGTCTTGAGGCCCAGTTGTGTAACTTGGCCGATGCCATTGCATACAACGCACATGACATCGACGACGGCGTACGTTCAGGTTTGCTGACCTTGTCGCAAATGGACGAAGTGCCATTGTTTGCGCACTACAAACTCATCACGCTCAAAGCGCATGCCCACCTGGCTGAAGCCAGTAAATCGCGCCGTCTGCTCTACGAGACCATTCGCCGAATGCTGAGTGACCAGGTCTACGATGTGATTGACACCACGCGGGCCGCTTTGCAGTTGCATCAACCTCAAAGCGCTGATGAGGCGCGCCTGTTAGGTCCTTTGGTGGCTTTTGGTGAGGCCATGGCGCCGCAGGTTCAAGCCATGAAATCTTTTTTGTTCAAACACCTTTACCGTCATCCGCAAGTGATGGAAACCACGGCCAATGCGCAAGTGGTTGTGCGGGAATTGTTTGAGGCCTATCTTTCTAGTCCACAAGAAATGTCGCCCGATTTTTCTGCGCGCGAAGAAACACCACGTGCTGTCGCAGACTACATCGCAGGGATGACCGATCGTTATGCTGCCAAAGAGCATGAACGCTTAACAGGGCGTCGGTTGTTGGCATGAGCACATTGCATATTGCAACTGTCAAGCCGTCCCAAGCGGCTGCGTACATTGTCATTTTTTCGGGTGTGGTCGCTGCGTTGCAAATTGGTAAATTGCCACCCGCCTTGCCAGAGTTAAGTGCAAGCTTGGGCTTGAGTTTGATGCAGGCGGGCTTTTTGTTGTCCCTGGTTCAGCTGGCGGGTATGAGCTTGGCCTTGGTGGTTGGTTTGTCAGCCGATGGCATAGGCCTGCGACGCAGCATGTTGATGGGTCTCATCGTTTTGGGTGTGGCCAGTGCCATGGGTTCGTTTGCGCAAAGTGCCGCAAGCTTGATGTTTTGGCGCGCGCTGGAAGGTTTTGGTTTCTTGTGGGTCACCTTACCTGCCCCTGGCCTCATACGCAAACTCGTCGATGCGCAACAGATGCGCAAACTCCTAGGTTATTGGGGCGCCTACATGCCTGCCGGTACAGCACTCACCCTTTTGGTGGGGCCTTTGTGGCTGCCGATTTGGGGTTGGCAAACATGGTGGTGTTTGTTTGCTGTGCTGTCATGGGTCATGGCCTTCGTTCTATGGCGCGTGGTGCCAGCCGATTCAGCAATGACCGTTCAACCATCAACGCCGACTGAATCTTCCACCTTACAAGTTGCCTGGCCACAAAGGCTGCGTGAAACATTGACGGCATCGGGTCCTTGGCTGGTGGCGCTGAGCTTTGCCATGTATTCGGGGCAGTGGTTGGCTGTGGTGGGTTTCTTGCCATCGATTTACACGCAAGCAGGCTTGGCCGGCATTACCCTGGGGGTGCTCACGGCCATTGCTGCTGCAGTCAACATGGTTGGCAACATGTCTTCAGGGCGTTTGTTGCAAAGAGGTCTTCATCCCAGTGTGTTGATGAGTTTGGGTTTTGGTGCCATGGCCTTGGGTTCTTTTTTGGCATTTTCCAACTGGACTTCTGCCGCACCTTGGGTGCGCTACGCGGGTGTCTTGTTGTTTTCTGCTTGTGGAGGCCTGGTGCCCGGTACTTTATTTTCACTGGCTGTGCGCTTGGCGCCGCATGAGCGCAATGTGTCAACCACGGTAGGTTGGATGCAGCAAGGCTCTGCGGCAGGGCAGTTTGCAGGGCCACCTGCTGTGGCTTGGTTGGCCTCGCAAGTTGGCGGCTGGCAGTGGACATGGACCGCCACAGGTTTGTGCTGCGTGGGGGGGTGGATCTTGTCGTTCTTGATCGCCAAGGCCTTGAATTCTCAAAAGGATTCTGTATGAAACAAGTTACTGCGGACGTGATGGTTCAAGACACCTTGCGTTGGTTAGAGCGCGCGGTTATCGGCTTGAATTTGTGCCCGTTTGCCAAGTCGGTGTATGTCAAAGGGCAGGTGCACTGTGTGGTGAGTCCGGCTGATGATTTGGAAACTTTGCGTGACGATTTGCTGCGCGAGTTGCGTGACTTGGTATCGCTTGATGCATCGGTGCGCGACACCACCGTTTTGGTCATTCAGAATTTGCTGCACGACTTTTACGATTACAACGATTTCTTGAACGTGGCCGACGATTGTTTGCTGGCGCTTGATTTAGAGGGTGTGATTCAAATTGCCAGTTTCCATCCGAAGTACCAATTTGCGGGTACCGATGAAGACGACATCACCAACTTCACCAACCGGTCGCCTTACCCCACTTTGCATTTGATTCG
>JACCDK010431120.1_pt1 | contig 18304 bp, 20 predicted proteins | sample 7445871 | NCBI WGS metagenome assembly JACCDK01 (sample SAMN15323436, study PRJNA562643) | freshwater metagenome | isolation source: river surface water | place: USA:Blue River Watershed | collected 2017-08-15
CATCCCACCACAAACACGTCGCCTACCAAGCCCCATTGCTCGGCTTGTGAGGTACCATCTTCATCGCTTCCAAACAAGTACATCGCCTTGCCCAAATCGTGAATCAAGCCCACCAATTGCATCCAATCCGGCCTGCCTTCGGCACGAAGTCCTTCTGCGGATTGCAATAAATGAATGACGTTGGGAAGATTTAAATCGGGGTCAGAAACATCGACTAAAACATTTAAACGCTCCATCATTTCCCAAAGGTCCATCGGGTGATCGAAGGTTAAATACTTTTTCTTCATGCGCTGCACATAGTCATACGTTTGACGCGAACGCATCTTGCGATAGTGCTCCTTCACAGCAGCGGTGATATCTCCTTGATCGTAATTACGAAATTCGGATTTTTCTTTTGCGATAGTTTCCATAAAGGCAAAGATATAAATTAATAAAATACGGTGTATAAGGCAGTTACGATGCCCATGATTAAAATCGATAGGATGGCAAACTGACTGCTTACTTTGAAATCGGCCCGCTCCACCTCCAATCCCTTCGGATTATCCACACTTGATTTATCCGCTAATGAAATCAAGACCATCAACAGCACCAAAAGCAAATATACCCACATCGTCACGTTCAAGAAAGGTATCGGACTCCCGCCAATGAAGGTGTGGAGATTTTTAAATAACACGACCAATGGAATAGATGCCACGGCCGCCAATATCGCGGCAGTCGAGGTCGTGCGTTTCCAGAAAAGGCCCAAGGAGAACAAGGCAAATGCGCCCGGCGTGAGGTAATTGGAATATTCTTGGATGAACTGATAAGCTTGCTCCAACTGGCGTAATTGGGGTGCGATCAATAAAGCAATGGCAAAGGAGACCCAAATGGCGATGCGTCCGACCCAAACGGTTTGGGCCTCTGAGGCATTCGGATTCAGGGATTTTTTGTAAATATCCAAGCTGAAAATCGTTGAAATGCTATTGCTTTTCCCAGCCAAAGACGCCACAATCGCCGCGGTTAAGGCCGCAAAGGAAAGGCCCTTCAAGCCCGCAGGAAGTAGGTTCATGAGCGTAGGATACGAATGGTCGGGCTTAATCACTCCTGGCAAGGTCATCTCGTTTTGGAAGGCTCCATTATGGTATAACACATACATCGCAATCCCCGGAATCACACAAATCAAAGGCATCAATAATTTCAAAAATGCGGCAAACAAAATACCCGTACGGGCCGTCGGTAAATCCGCCCCCAAGGTCCGTTGCACGATGTATTGATTACAACCCCAATAATTCAAGTTATTGATCCACATCCCACCAAACAGAATCGCGAAGCCCGGCAAGGCATCGTAATACTTATCGCCCTCCGAAAAGATCATGTGAAAATGGTCATCGGCCTGCGACCTTAATTCCAACAAGCCCCCCAAAACGCCTCCGCTATTGAAACGATCTGACACCATATCCAAGGCCAAATAGGTCACCACCAAGCCCCCAAAAATCAACACAATCACCTGGATGAAATCGGTATAACCAATCACCTTCATCCCTCCCAAGGTGATGAAGATGGCAAAGAGCGCCAGACCAATCATCGCATAGAGGAAAGGGATATTCGTAATGCTTTCAATCGCCAAGGCACCTAAATACAAGATCGAAGTAAGGTTGACAAAAACATAGAGCAATAACCAAAAAACGGCCATGATGGTCGCGACGGTATTGTTGTAACGCTGCGACAAAAATTGTGGCATCGTGTAAATCTTGTTCTTCAGAAAGATGGGAATGAAGAATACGGCGACGATGACGAGTGCGGCGGCCGACATCCATTCATAAGACGAGATGGCTAGACCAATCGCGAAACCGGAGCCCGACATCCCAATAAAGTGTTCGGCAGAAATGTTGGATGCCAAAAGCGAGGCCCCAATAGCCCACCAAGTCAAGGAGCCCTCGGCGAGGAAAAAGTCTTTGGTGGAGATTTCGGCTTTCTTTTTCTTCTGATAAACCCAATAACCATAGCCTGTTACGGATATGAAATACAGGAAAAAGACTAGGTAGTCTAGGGATTGTAATTGTTTCATCAAGGTTAAAATAGGTTTATAAAGTAAGCTAAAAAAATCCTAAACTTCCTAGAAATCAGAGGACTATTGCGCTTTTTGAAGCAGATGCGTTTCTGAATCGCCATTCAGAGGTGAGCTGATTTGAAGTAAATAAGTTCCCGTAATTAATGTATTTAATTCCAATGAAGCCTTATCCTGAAAAAGAATCGATTGGTGTATCCGACCTTGCAAATCCATCAAACGAGCGATTTGCTTTCCCGCACTTTCGATGTGTATCAATTGATTGAAGGGATTCGGATAAACGCGTGATTTGTACACTTTTTCTTGCGTTCCTAGGGGTACTTCTTCGATTACCTCATCGACGCGGATGCTATTGATTTGTACGTTCCCTACTTTGCTTCCCATATCAAAAACCAAACGCGCATTTGAATCAAAGGGCTCATTCATTGTAAAGACAAATGTGAATTCTTTTTCCTGGGCCTCCAAACCCAATTCATGATACGAACTGTACGCTGAATAGGGACTAGAAGACCGGCCCACGTATGCCGTTATCGGAAGAGTCTTATCTGCAAGTGCCTTGATGGTGACCACATAACGCCGCTTGTAAGAAAGCGGAAACCCTCCCCGATTTAATTGAATATGCCAATTGGTTCCCGTAACATTCGTCATGGCCACTTGAAGGCCAGAGGCGGAGGATGATAAAATGGCTCCTGCTCCTGAATTCAGATTTAAAGACCACCCACCTTGACCGTTTAAGGCATAGAGATTTTTGGTGGGGAGGATCTTAGGACTGGATAAAGGCGTCTTAAGGAGGGCGTCCACTAAACGGGTCTTAAAGGTTTTTGATTGAGGATTGTAGATTCCAAAGCCGGCCGAATATTCCCAGTAGGCCCAACTAGCTCCTTGGGTTTCTAGCCAACGCGCGATGAAATTGGTCCACCGGGCCCGACTGTCCATATCGGCAAGTTCATAGGAGCCAAATTCCCCCACATGGAGCGGCATTTTCTTGTCTTTTGCCCACTGGATAGTATAAACGAAATCATCCATGATTTGCTTCCGTTCCCAGGAAAGATCTTCCCATTTTGTCCCAATGTACTTATCCTTATTACCTACCCAATCGGCGCCTTGGTGGGTAAAATTAAAGGGGTTATAATAATGCACACTCAAGATGAGATTCGGGTCTGCGGGTGGATTTAGGTCACGAACGCCTCCCGTTCCGCCGTAAGAAGCCGTACCCAAAAGTACTTTGCGCGTAGGATTTGTTTTTCGAATTTCTGCCAAAGCTTGAGGGAAAAACTCGTTCCATAAGGCAGGGGTTAAATTTCCATGCGGTTCATTCAGAACCTCAAAAAGTAAACGATCGTCATAGCCTTTAAAATAGTTGGCAATCTGTTGCCATTGGCTTAAAAAACGAGGCTTTGCATCTACGGGTTTGGTAAATAAATCCTCGTGATGATGCATGTTGATAATGACATATAAATTATTGCGAATGGCGAGGTCTACCACGGATTTAATCCGCGCTAAAAAAACGGGATTTAGCGTGTAAGGTGCCGTTAATTGCGCCCTTTCAGGGACGTCCCAACGAATAGGAACTCGAATGTGTTGAAAGCCCAATCCCGCGATTTGGGCTATATATTCCTCTTGAAATGGATTCCCCCAAGCGGCCTCAGATGGGGCCTCAAACATATTGCCTAGATTGATGCCTCTACCAAGATTTTGGGCATAAGATGATGAAAGAACTAGCAGAAAAAGGGAACAAAAAATGATTTTTTTCACGCTTAAATATAAGGGAAAGTCGGCTGAAATACCTTACTTTATCCACACAAAAATCCATTATGAGCACCCACCACGTATTCATCGCTACTAGTCTCGACGGTTACATCGCAGATGCAAAAGGGACCGTTCATTTTCTCGATACCTATCCCATGCCGAAGAATTCAGATATGGGATTTACCGCCTTGATGGATCGCATAGACGCTCTCTTGATGGGCCGAAAAACCTTTGAAACGGTTCTCGGATTTGGGGTTGCCTGGCCCTACACCAAACCGGTTTTTGTGTGGAGCCAAACACGCCAAGAAATTCCAACCGAATTAGCCGATCAGGCTTTTCTCGTCCGAGGAAATCTGCATGAGGTAGAGGAGCAAATCAAGGCAAAAGGACATAGCCAATTATACCTCGATGGCGGGCAGGTCATTCAAACTTTTTTGCAGGCAGATCTAGTTTCAACGATGACCATTACCACCATTCCAGTACTACTGGGGGATGGTGTCAGATTGTTTGGGGAACTCGAAAATCCTCTCGCATTTGAATGCGTCAGCTCGACCTGCTTTGACAATGGTACCGTCCAACAAGTCTTTCAGAGAATGCCTGAAATTGCCGTTAAAATGGGTTGATGCCGTTCGCTTTTTCTTTGATAGTCGCCTGAGAAATTTCGGATAAATCTTCTAATCGAAACAACACGGGGATGTTGGTATTTTCCTCAATGAACCGTTCCGTAGCCGGCGTAGAAGCCCCATTAAAAACGATTCCCTCAATCTGGATATTGCGCGCCTTCAGGGCCTCAATGGAAAGCATCGTGTGATTAATGCTGCCCAGGTAATTTCGGGAGACCAATATCACAGGAATCTTCAAACGCTCAATTAAATCGATGACCGTATCACGCTCATTGATGGGCACAAATAAGCCCCCAGCCCCTTCGACAATCAGATTGTTATCCGTCTGCGGCAACTCAAAATCATCCAGGGAAATTTGAATCCCATCGATCGCTGCGGACGCATGCGGGGATAAGGGATTCGTTAATCGGTAGCGTTCAGGATGAAAAACAGATTTCGCGTTGGAAACCAAAGCCCTCACCTTCATGCTGTCGGAGTTATGCAAATCCCCCGACTGGACTGGTTTCCAATAATCTGCTTGGAGGTATTCGGTTAAAATGGCCGAAATTACGGTTTTCCCAACGTCGGTTCCGATTCCGGTGATGAATACTTGTTTCATGAATTTATCTGATTTTGGCGAATTGAAGTCTTTGTCCTTTTTGATCGGAAACGAATTTCCCTGAATCGTATAGCAGGTTTCCACTCACGATGGTCCGTTTGATTTTCGATTGAAAACTTGCCCCTACCAAAGGTGACCAACCACATTTGTAGTAAAGTGATTCAGGTGTTACTACCCAAGGAGCATTGCTTTCCACTTCCACTAAGTCTGCGAAATAACCCTCACGAATATAGCCGCGATCTTTCATACGATAACAATCCGCGACACGATGGCTGGTTCTTTCCACCAATGAGGTTAAGGTTAATTCCCCTTTGGCCACAAGTTCAAACAAAACCACCAAAGCATGTTGGACCATGGGTGCCCCCGATTTAATTTGCAAATACTGCCCAAGTTTTTCCGAAAAGGCATGAGGGGCATGATCTGTTGCAATGATGTCTAAGCGACCATCTTGCACTGCACGCAGTAATTCTTGTCGGTCATCCTCCCATTTCACCGACGGATTCCATACAATTTTGCTGCCTAAATCGTGATAGTCCGCTTGGTTAAACCACAAGTGGTGAACACAGGCCTCCGCGGTTACCCGCTTCTCGATTGTTGGCAAATCATTTGAAAATAATTTCGCTTCTTCTCCGGTAGAAATGTGGAACAAATGCAGTCGGTTATTGTAGCGTGACTGTATCTCCAGAACCCGCTTCGTGGCTTCCACACATGCTTCCACGGTACGAATTTTAGGATGCATTTCAATCGGAATATGATCCCCGAAAAGTTTCTGCGCTGCGACTAAATTTTCTCGTATGATGGAATCATCCTCGCTGTGCAGAGCCACCAATGTTTCCGCGCGAGAGAAGAGCTTTTCGAGGTATTTAGGATTATTGGCGAGAATTTCCTGCTTTTCCAGATATAGCCCATCGTCTGTAATTCCGCAAACGCTTTCGTTATCTACCCGCAAGGCCTCTTCTAAATTAGCCGCCGTGATTCCCATGAAAAAGGAATAATTGGCCACGGATTTTTGTGAGGCTTGTTGGTATTTTTCCTCTAAAAGTTCGCGCGTCAAGGTATTGGGGATGGTGTTGGGCATGTCCATGAAGGAGGTGACACCACCGGCTACGGCAGCACGAGATTCGGTTTCCAAATCCGCCTTGTAAGTTAATCCGGGGTCTCTGAAATGGACTTGATCATCGATCATCCCGGGAATCAAATAATTGCCCCCTAAGTCAATAACCTCTGCCGAGGAATCCGAAATAGAGGAGGCGATGCGCTCAATGCGCTCCCCGGCGATGAGTACATCGCATTCTTTTATGTCGCCCTCGTTAACAACGCGGGCATTTGTGATTAGGTATTTTTTCATTTGGCAGCTGCGCGATCTAAACGATCATTAACGGTTAAACCCAAACCTTGGGCAGGTAATCGTTCGACAATAATCATGTCGATTCCCATCTGATCTAATTCATGGAGTACTGAAAATATATTTTGTGCGGCCTCTGCGAGATCTCCAGATGGCGATAAAACCTTGTTGACCTCCACGTCGATGCTCTCAATTTGAATGGTATGAAACCAAACAATGGCCACACGCTTATGCTTAACGGCGCTCAACATGAACAGGGGTTCATAAGTAACAATCAATTCGCAGGTAGGAGAATAATGCTTTTTATGTTGGCCTGGCAAATGTGCCTCATGACTCGCTTGGGTTCGATTTAAGATGCGGCCCACCATCGCTTCGATGGCCTCAATGGGAATGGCACCATGTCGCAAGAGGACAACTTCGTCATCTTCGAAACCAAGGATGGTGGATTCAACACCCGACATGCAGGGTCCGCCGTCTAGGGTATAGATGGATGGAAAATAAGATTCCACGTGCTCGGCAGTCGTAGGACTAATCCGATTGAAGGGATTCGCGCTGGGCGCTACAAGCGGAAAGTCGAGAAGATTAAGTAGTTGGAGTGTCAACGGATGGCTCGGAATCCGAATGGCAACATGCGTTTGGTTGGCCGTGACTAAATCACTAACCGATTGATTTTTAGGAAGAATCAAGGTGATAGGGCCTGGCCAAAACGCTTTGGCTAATTGCAATGCTTTATCAGGAAAGGATTTAACGAGTGCGCGCGCTTGATTGATGGAGGCAACATGAACAATTAGGGGATTCGAGGTAGGCCTCTGCTTTGTCTCAAAAATACGCTTAACGGCCTGCGAGTTAAACACATTCGCGGCAAGACCATACACCGTTTCGGTGGGAAGTCCAATGACATCCCCCTCCAAGAGTCGCTCACGAATAATCTTTATATCAGAGGTAATCATAATAAATTAAGGGTTACAATAATCACAGTACATCGGGTCCTCTTTCTCCAAAGAACCCGCTTTTCTCCGTTCTTCTTCATGGAGACATTGAGAACAGCGATAAATCTCTGCACGAATTCCTCGAGTTTCTCGGTCGCAAATTGCGCAAGGCAAACCACGAACCACCTCAGACACTCGAAAACCAGGTGTTTCACAGCGTGGACAAGTGCAACGAATTTGATCGATTAATTGATCCGTCAAACGGGCGATGACATCCATTCGCGTCGGATTGTATAAGGCACGCATATCCGTCTCCACCTGGCAGCTGGAATAACGATCTAAAAAATCACTGACCGTATCAGTCAATTTTTCTTCTGTCTGAATTCCTTTGACACAGTCGCTGGCATCCAATGCCGATTTTTTAACAATCAAGGCATGACTGGGGAATTTGGCAAGCGCTTTGATATCCACTAATTCCGATTGAGATTGAATGGACCAAGCATGGTAATTCGTATCAGTCTCTAGGGTCTTCACCACAAATTCCCATTGATTTTTTCGGTCTTGCATCAATAAGAGTTCCTCATGAGCGGCCACAAAAGGATACAGGGGATGAGGGCCAAAAGACGCTTCCGAGGCAATAGCTAGGTCCATCCCAATTAAATCCATAGCCTTTTGGCATTTTTCCCGAGCGGCCTCCAGCGGCGAAAGGAGGCGCTCCACTTCACCGGAAAAAGTTCCAAACACGTCGGTATCTAAATCTTCTGCAAGGACCGCCTGCAGATTAAATGCGTCCTTCAAACGAGGGGCAATGACCTTTTCCTTGGCATGCTGGCTGGCAACCACGACCCGTCTTCCTTGAAAAAATTTAATGTTATCCATGTACAATCAAGAGATAAAGCGGCATACCGATCGTGATGTTAAAAGGAAAAGTAACACCAAGAGCCATGGGAATGTAGATACCAGGGTCGGCTTTGGGCGCAACAAGGCGCATGGCGGCAGGAACGGCAATGTAAGATGCGCTGGCAGCTAAAACGGCAAATACAAAGCGATTCGCCTCATTACTGGTAACATATTGACTTAGATATGCCGTAAGGACCCCATTAAACAAGGGGATCAAAATGCCAAAACCAATTAAAAAAAGACCCTGCTTTCTAAATGCGGAGAAGCGACTGGCGGCCACCATGCCCATATCCAACAAATAGATCGCGAGAAAGCCTTTAAATATATCGGAGGTAAAATGTTTAATCCCGACGGATTGATTGGAGTCTGAAAAAAAACCAATCAAGAGACTCCCAAAAATCATCAGCACACTTCCATTTGTCAAGGAATGCTTCAGCGCAGATCGCCAAGGGGCCTTGGTTTTTGAGGGGGAATGTTTTTGGAATAAATTCATCAAAATAACTCCCATGATGATGGCAGGAAATTCCATGGAAGCCATGACAGCGACCATTTCACCTCCTACTTGCATTTTGTTCATTTCCAATAAAGCCACCGCTGTTACAAAAGTAACGGCACTCACGGAACCATAAGATGAAGCAATGGCTCCGGCATCATAGGAGTTAAGTTTGATTTTTAAGATAAAAAAAGAGTAGATCGGTATAAGTGTAGCAAGTAAGAGTCCAAAGAATAGATGCATCAGTACTTCGGTGGTAATCCCTGTCACGGCGAGCTCAGATCCCCCGTTGAAACCGATGGAAAAAAGCAAATACAAAGCGATAAAACCTTTCGAAGCTGCGGGTATTTCCAAGTCGCTTTTGATGATTTTAGCGACAACGCCCAAGAGAAAAAATAAGAGCGTGGGATTTTTTAAATTAAAAATGAGCAATTCAAAGTTTGACATAAAGACTAATTGGGCAAGCCCTCGAAAGGCTAACATAAAGATAACGAAACCGTTATCTACGAACTAAAAACAAGCGTTTCACACAGAGGAAATTCCAAGAACTTGTCAACATGCTACCCGCACACAAAGCCCTAAGTTTTCAAAATTAACAGAATATTACCTTTGATAGAACTCAAAAACTAAATATTTACAAAGTAAAGGGTGGTATTTAAATAATTTTTATTTAAGTTTATTATACGATACATGATGATTATTTATGAATTATACGCTAAACCAATTACAGATCTATTTAAAAGTAGTTCAAACCTTGAGCATCACCAAGGCCTCGGAGGAGTTAAACCTCACCCAGCCTGCGGTATCCATCCAGATAAAAAATTTTCAAGCCCAGTTTGAAATCCCGCTCATTGAGATTATCGGCAAAAAGATTTATGTAACGGACTTCGGCATGGAAATCGCGCGTTCAGCTGAAAGCATCATCGATCAAGTTTATGCCATCAATTACAAAACAATGGCCTTTAAAGATCAGCTTTTAGGTCGATTAAAGGTTTCCATCGTTTCAACCGGTAAATATGTTTTACCCTATTTTTTAACCGACTTTTTGAAAATGAATCCGGGGGTAGAGATCAGTATTGATGTGACGAACCGCGAAAAGGTTATTTATAGTTTAGAGAACAATGAGGTAGATTTTAGTTTGATTTCCACCCACTTAGAAAGCTCAAGTTTTGAATCCATTGAAATTTTAGAAAACCAATTATACTTGGTTGGCAATGTTCAAACTGCAGCTTTAAATCCTACTTTTTCGCCACAGGCCTTTTCCACGGAGTTGCCCTTAATCTTTCGAGAAAATGGCTCGGGTACCCGAAAGGTCATGGAAGGATTTTTAAAGAAACAGGGAATTCATACCCTCAAAAAGATTGAATTGGTCTCAAACGAGGCCGTTAAACAAGCCATTATGGCTGGTTTAGGATATTCGATTATGCCGATGTATGGAATAAAGAATGAATTAAAAAATGGCCAACTCGCCATTATTCCTTTTGAAGGATTACCTATCAAAACATCATGGAAACTCATCTGGCACAAAGAAAAAAGTCTTTCTCCCGTATCCAAAGCTTTCTTAAAGTATATTGTGGACGAAAAGGATGCGATTCGGAAAAAACACTTTGAATAAATAAAGCCAAGCAAAGATGCCTGGCTTTAATGTACAACCCTTTTTCATTAATTAAATTACTCAAACGTAACCTGTCTGTTCATTGTTAACGGAACAAACATAAACAGGCAAAATCATTAAAAAAAATTAATTTCGTTATGATAAACATAAGCGAAATTTATTTATTTGCTAGACGCTAACCCGTAGGGTAGAACCCGAAATTTCAATCGCTAATTTGCTCAGTCCTCTCGGTGCTGGTCCCTGAATTCGTTCTCCCGCTGCGTTAAAGGTTGAACCATGTGCCGCACAGAGAAAGGAAGAGCTCGTTGCATTGTACTCCACCGTTGCCCCTGCGTGTGGACAGACAGATGAAAACGCCAAGAAACTGGATACTGCGTTTCCTGTGGCGATCCGAATGACGATAAAACCACTCTTCGCGACGAAGTTGTTCACCGATTTTAACTCTGTATCCAAATTAATGCTAAATCCTGAAGAGCTACCAGGGTTATTCATCATGCTCGGAGCCCCATTCTCATCTTTGGAACAAGCACTCGCCAAACAAGCCACACATGCCATGGAAATAGGACCTGTTAGGGTAGATAAAAATTCGCCGCGTTTCATAATCGTCTGATTTTTAGTGAAGTGCAGTCTATAAACTCGATTGAGTCGAAAAGGTTTAAACTAACGTGAAAAAAGATATTCATGTCGCTTAATCCAAGTAGTCGTCCCATCAAAAAGAACATCCTTCCTTAGCTGGTAATGCTGGGGAGAAATCGTATAAGTCTGTCGAATGCGAGCTGGTTGATGATCATTCCCATCTTGGCCTCTTCGCTCCGTCACCATGATAAAATCATTCGAAGCGCGCTGGGTAAATGAAATAATTTTCCCATCCCCAAATTGTTGGTGGACAAGGTACAATGTATCCGAACTATTCGCATGGGGTTCTTTGGGATATTCAAACCGACGAATATAGCCCAATTGGTCTTTGGTCTGACTGATGATCAAATTCGCGGCCATCGAATAGGCTTTCCCCGTGCTGTAATCCAAATAGGTTAAGGTGCCTTTCCAATTCCCCACACTCGATGCGAGGGTTTTCGAGTCGGGCAACGAACTTTGTGCGTTTGATAAATTTGCCGTCAACAGCAAAACAATCAGGAGTATACTTGGTTTCATAGCTGAAATTTAAACTAATCATGGAACACTGGCAACAGAATAACGATTCCCTCGAAAAAACATTTGTGCTAGACAGCTTTGAAGATGTCATGCGCTTGATGGTTTTGGCAACGCCGCATATTAGCGAAAAAAATCACCATCCCACTTGGACGAATACCTACAATCAATTGCACGTCAAATTAACGACGCATGATGCTGGAAATCAGGTGACAGAAAAAGATTGGGAGTTAGCCCGTTTCCTCGATTCCCTCTATGAGAAATTCGCCACAGAACTATTGGCGCGTTGAAAACAATTGAATCGTATAATCCAAGAGCGTGACGTCACCTACTTTTCCATGGCCGGGTACTACCCATTGGAGTTTGGGAAAGGCATTTTTGACCTGACCGACCGTGGCCGACCATTCACCGACGACCGCATCCCCCAAATAGCCCTTTGTCGCATTCAATTCCTTGATCAAACAGCCCCCAAAGAGGACAGCTTCTTTTTCAAAATACCCAACCACATTATCTTTCGTATGCCCTGGACCGAAATAGCGAAGGGATATCTGATCCGTCCCAAAGAAAAGCTGAGTTTGATGGGCAAAACTCTTTTGGGGAACGACTACCTTATTCTCCTTGGCAAATTCTATTGTTTTTTCATTCGCGACAGATGTTATTCCTTGGTCATGAAAGGCCTGTAAGCCACCCAAGCAGTCATTATGAAAATGCGTTGGGATGATGTATTTTACCTTCGCATGCAGCGTATTTTGAACCCAATTGATTAATGTTTTCGAACCTGCATCATCCGTGGGTGTATCCAAAATGACAACTTCCGAACCGCTACGAACTAGCAAACCATTGCAAGGGACTTTCCCGAAATCATTTGTTTGAAGAAAAGAGGTGTGAACAAAGGTGTTTTCGGTCAACTGGGTAATGATGACATTGGATAACTCCCAGGATTTTTGTTGGGCCCAAAGCGATGAAAACACCAGACACAACCCAACAATTAGTAATAATTTTTTCATCTTTAAAACTAGTAAATATTCAAAAGATTGCCTTAGTTTTGGACCACAAATCCGATTAACATGTCCTTTCAAGGCTACCTCGACAACATACAAGCCAAGACCGGTAAAGGTCCGGAAGACTTCAAACGCATGGCCGAAGAAAAAGGATTTGTTCAAAATGGCGCACCTTGCGTGAAAGCAACTGAAATAACCCAATGGCTCAAGGACGAATTTGATTTAGGACATGGACACGCCATGGCTATCTTCACCTTATTAAAAGGAAAAACAAACGAATGAAAACAATCGCGAAATTACTCGGAGGTCTCCTGGCCCTTATCCTCCTTTTATTAGGAATTGTTTGTGAACGGGATCGACCGGTGGAAGAATTGATTCCTTTGTATGCCAACAAAGAGTCCAAGTTCATGCCCATTTTAGGGATGAAGCTTCATTACCGTGATGAAGGCATTCAGTCGGATTCAACGCCGCTCATTTTATTGCACGGCATGTCTTCCTCATTGAATACCTGGGACAGCGTGGTGATCGGATTGAAGGACAAAAAACGTGTGATTAGCTTGGATTTGCCGGGATTTGGATTGACGGGTCCTTCGCCAGAGAATACCTATAATTTTGAATATTATTCGAAGTTTATTGATTCCTTCACCACTCGATTAAACATCAAGCGCTTTATTCTCGTGGGGAATTCCATGGGGGGCGCCATCTCCTGGAATTACGCTTTGCATAATCCCCAAGGACTAGCCAAAATGGTCTTAATCGATGCGGCAGGCTATCCTAAAAAAGGGGAAAGCGGTTCTCTGGGTTTCACGATTGCATCGACACCCATTATTAATAACTTATTGCTGTATGCAACCCCTAAATTTTTGGTGCGCAAAAGTTTAGAAACGGTTTACTATGATCCCGCGCGCGTGACAGATGCGCAGGTAGAACGTTTTCATGATGTTGCCATTCGGGAAGGAAACCGAGGAGCGGCCTTATTGATTTTTAAAGGTTCTTTCCAGGGAAATTCGAAACGCTTCTTAAATTCCAATATCTCCCGAATCAAGGATATCAAAACCCCGACACTCATCCTTTGGGGCGACAAGGATAACCTCATCAGCGTGGACAATGTCGCACAATTTCAGCGCGATATTCCCGGTAGTAAGGCGGAAATTTATAAGAATGTGGGTCACGTTCCAATGGAAGAAGTGCCGGGCAAAGTAGCGGCTTCGATTGCGGGCTTTGTGAAGTAATTCCCCTGATTATTAATTGCTTAGGAGAACTTCCGTGTATCCAGGCTATCAAATATTTTCTATATTTACCTAAACTTATTTAGCGTAACATGAAAAATTTATACCTCGGACTCATATTCCTTTGCATGCCTATACTCGGGTTTTCGCAATCCAAAATCACACCAGAAACAGCATTAAAAAATTATCTAAATAACGGGGATCGCAACTATTCCTGGGAGATCAAAGATTCCACTAATCTAGGAAGTACAAAGGTTTATCAGGTCTTACTTACGTCTCAAAAATGGCGGGGGATAAATTGGCGTCACCAACTCAGCATCCTAATTCCGTCCAACATACAACATGACGGGGCCCTTTTATTTATCACAGGCGGAAGCAATAAGGATGAACAACCCAACTGGAGTAAAGAGGATAAGCTTTGGCCTATATTAGGGACCATTGCCAACAAAAACAAAGCCGTCGTTGCGCTTATCAAACAAGTTCCCAACCAACCCTTTTTTGATGGGAAAACAGAAGACGAATTAATTACCCATACCCTCAATGAATTCCGGAAAGATAAGGATTACTCGTGGCCCTTGTTATTCCCGATGGTCAAATCGGCCGTGCGCGGCATGGATGCCGTACAAGAAGTTATTGCACAAAAGACCCCGAAAAAAATCAACCATTTTGTGATTTCAGGGGCATCCAAGCGCGGTTGGACCACTTGGCTTTCCAGTGCGATTGATGATAAGCGCGTGCAGGCTATTGGCCCGATGGTGATTGATATGTTGAACATGCCCCAAACATTAAGTTATCAATTTGAAACTTATGGCGAATACAGCGACCAAATAGAAGATTACGTGAAAATCGGCATTCCTCAAAGTACGGAATCCCCGGATGGGAAGGCGATTACTGCGATGATCGACCCCTATTCTTATCGGACCAAACTAACGGTGCCCAAAATGATCTTTATCGGCACCAATGACCCTTATTGGACAGCGGATGCCATCAAACATTATATTGACCAAATACCCGGCAAAAACTTAATTCATTATGTACCCAATGCCGGGCATGATTTGGCCGGGGGGAAACAAGCTCTGGAAGGGTTAAGTGCTTTCTTTGGGATGACATTGCTCAACAAAGAATATCCGGTTAGCACCTGGAAAGTAGAAAAAGGCAAGGAGGGATTTGAATTTAGCGTCGAGGCAAAACCGGAGGAATTAGTGGATGCAGCCATTTGGGCAACGACCTCAGCAGACAGAGATTTTCGAAATAACCTTTGGCTAACCCGACGGGTGAAACTAGAAGGCTCAACAGCAAAATATACGATTCCTTTCGTGAAAAAAGGCTATCAGGCCTTTTACATGGACCTGAAATACAAAGATCCGAATGGAGGAACTTATACGGTTAGTACGCGCATTTACACGACGGATACGGAAAAGGTTTTATAAAGTAAGCGGCCAATCAAAGCCACTTTTTCCGCTTAAACCAAAGGTAGATAAAGGCGCTGATCCCTACCATGGAAAACCAAACCCCAAGGTATCCAAAGGGGCTTTTCAACTCCGGCATGTGTTCAAAATTCATCCCATAAATTCCCACGATAAAGGTCAAGGGCATAAAAAAGACCGAAAAAATGGTCAACACCTTAATGACATCATTCGTTTTTTGGGCAGAGATAGACAGGTAAAAATTCACAAGGTTAGAAACGTCCTCGTGGATTTGATCGTAGATATTCATCAACTTCAGATGTAAATCTCTGTCGTCCTGAATGACGGTCAAATCAGTCAATTGTATTTTCAAAGAGCTAACGGCTTCTTGGCTAAACAAAAGGAGCTTTTTGCTGATAAGAGCCTTTCGTTTCAATTGATACAAATCCAAAAGCATGTTCGGGGTGACTTCTTGAGAGAACACCTTACTCTCAAAAGCATCCATTTCGTTGGATAAATGAACCGCTTGAATTTCATACGAATGCAATACATGCCAGAGTAATTTCGCCACAATGATTTCCACCTCCTTGTATTGCCCTGTCTCTAAGTATTTCTCTCGAACTTCATGGATAAAATCGTGATGCTTGCGATGGATGGTGATCAACAAACCCGCGCGATAAAAAAAAGCAATCTTGGTCGAAATGCTCTGGATGGAAATCGTTTGATTAGGTTGTGGATGGGTTAAAGCACGCGTGATAATGAAATGTGTGCCGTCCACATCCTCGTGTTTTGGCAAATGATCCGGCTGCATACAAGCTAAAATCGAATATGCATTCAAGGCATAGTTTTTACTCAGCTCTTCCAATTCCTCTTGGGTAGGAGCAGAAACATCGACCCATGTTAATTGCTGATCAGGCGAAACCTGTACATGTATTCCCATACTTTATCTAATTACTATTCAATAGTACAAATAAAGATTCAGTTTAAATTAATTGAATTGCTTTTATTAAAAATAACCGTTTAATAAGTTCAAACAGAACTTTTATAAAAATTTCCTACTTTTACGCCAAGTGTTCTAAATTAAACCTAACCCATGCTTTTAAATGTTTCCCTTCTCGGGTTTATTTTCGCGGGTATTATCTTAATTTTCTCATCCTACAAAAAAAGTATGAATGCCTTTTTGGCGGCCTACTTACTATTTTCCAACTTATTTTCGCTGATTTACTACATTATTTTCGAACACGAAAATGCAGAATTAGCTGCTTTTTTTGCCCTCAATTTTACCCCCTTTTATTTCCTAACGCTTCCTTTTCTCCATTTATACATCATTAGCCACCGAAAGGATTTCATATTTAAATCACGCCATAGCTGGTTCTTTGCGCCATTCCTGTTGATTTTATTGAATGTTTCCCCCTATCTTTTAACCCCCTATTCGGAGAAATTAATGCTTGGAAAGGCTTTATTGGAAAACGCTGAGGCCTTGTATCAAATCGACCTGCTTTTCTTGCCCTATTATTACCAATCATTAATTAGACCCGTATTTAACTTACTGTTTATTCTTTACACTATTTGTACTTATTACAACGAGCGTAAAACGCTTTTATTCCAAACAGGAAAATTCAACGAGCGTAACTTTGTCTTGGGAGTTTTGGCAATTTCAGGTTTACTGAATAGCCTTTCATTTACTTTTATTGTAAATAAATTACTCGTAAATAGTTTTGACATAAATCTATTCGAGTATGTTTCATTTAACAATGTGAATACCCTTTTTGGTTATTTGTCGGCTGGCCAGAATTTATTACTACTCTTTTTCCCGCAAATTCTATTTCGGGAACAAATAAAGATTGAAAAGCCAACCCGAAGAGAAAAAGAAGATGGCCATACAGAAGATTCGATTATCTCAAATGAGCGTCTAAGGGAAATTGATCAAATAATTCAAGCTTATATCGTCGATTCCCCATTTTTGGAAAAAGGGTTTACCATAACAAAAATGACGCAGGATACCGGAGTTCCTGCACACCAAATTTCGTTATACTACAAAGACTTCTTGCATACTAGCTTCAATGACTGGAAGAATAAATTGCGAATCGAATATGCAGTATCTGAAATGAAATCAGGGAATTGGTCAAAATTTACGGTCGAACACATCGCCGCTAAATCCGGATTTTCATCGCGATCTAATTTCAACAAAGCGTTTATCGCTAGTATGAATCAAACGCCGTCCGAATTTATTCGAACCTTAAAAGGTTGAATCCTTAAACAAAATGCTCAACAAGGCTTTCCCATTCCGCCGCCAACGAGCTAGATGGCCGAGTCTTCTTCGCCCGAGCATACCAATAATCCGCATTCCACAAATCCCCTTCTTTGCGATGTAAATAGGCATGAACCCAAGCTGCATCTAGGCCTCCCAATTGGTCGACCTGGTCATGTGCCTTTTCCCAATCCCCCTTCGCGTCATACCAAAGACTTTTTAAGATTGCCGAAAAATGAACTGGAGGGTTGTCGGCCGACAAAGATTCCATCAATAATTGTTTGCTATCCACGGGGCTTAACGTAAGATTTTTTCAATAGGTTTTCCTTTGGCTAATTCGTCGACCAGCTTATCCAAATAGCGCACTTTTTTAGTCAATGGATCTTCTATTTCTTCAATCCGATAGCCACAAATAAGCCCTTTGATTAAAGGCACATTCGGATGCAAGGAAGCCCGCTCAAAAAACGTACTGAACAAGACCTGTTCTTCGATAAGTTTGTTAAGGTCGTCTGCATTAAATCCGGTCAACCACTTGATCACTTCATGTAATTCATCAATGCTTCGACCCTTTCTTTCAATCTTGTTTACATAATGCGGATAAACTGAAGCGAAACTTAACTTCGCCATTTTTTCGATATGTGCAGGAGTCTCTTTCATCAATCAAATTATTTATAAATAGCCCGTCGGGATATAATCCGATTTCGGGATCCCCAATCGTTGAAATAATTCCAAACATTGCGCCTGCAATTCAGAGGGGATTATTTTATTCTCAAAATCCTTGGCCTCCACTTCGATAAAAGAATTGCCATCCGGCAATTGATCCATATGTATTGTTACGTTATTGAGCTGGTAAAGGGTCCGACTTTTTTCGGTCTCCCCCACAACCTTAAAATTCAAGAACAATTTTCTAATCTCGTCTTCGCTTGGATTAACATCATATCGATAAACTTGGGTCTTCTCCACAAGATC